>JAEEGL013881796.1_pt1 | contig 28223 bp, 18 predicted proteins | sample 9134231 | NCBI WGS metagenome assembly JAEEGL01 (sample SAMN16246548, study PRJNA631951) | gut metagenome | biome: gut microbiome; feature: rumen; material: fiber-attached | host: Bos | place: Iran: Karaj | collected 2018-10
TCCGCCGGAAAATACGCCCTTTAAAGAACTCATATCTTCCTTTTCCATTCCCGGCAGCCTCAGGAGCGCTTCGTAGAGCGTCGGTACGCCGGCAATGAAATTGCATTTGTACTTCGATATCATTTTTCCGTAGCTTTTGGGTGAGAAGCGCGGGACAAGCACGCATCTGCCTCCGTTCGAGAGCATCGAATGTATGCATACTCCCAGCCCGAAGCCGTGGAAAAGCGGCATGGCGGCAAGCATTTTATCTCCCGGTTCAAACATCGGATTTACGGCAACTATCTGTGCGGAGAGCGCGTTGAAATTCAGATTCGTCAGTACGATGCCCTTGGTCGTTCCTGTAGTACCGCCTGAATAAAGGATAACTGCAGGATCGCCTCCTGATTTGTACGCCTCACGTTTATACGGATCGTCAGATTCGTGAGCCGGCCCGTTTCGGATAAAATCTTTCCATCGCACTATATTTGCTCCGGCCGGTATTTTAGGGATCTTTCTCCCTGCGGTCAATCGGAAACCGATCTTTTTCGCAGCGGTCAATTCATCTGCGACCGATGCTATTATCAGCTTCTGGAGCGGCGTCGTATCCCTCACTGCAGCAAATTTGCCGTAAAACTGATCCAGAGTGACCGCAACCGTGCTTTTAGCCGCATTAAGATAAAACTCTATCTCTTTTTCCGCCGAAAGGGGGTGGATCATATTAGCCACAGCCCCGACCTTGTTAACCGCGTAGAGCATGTAAATAGCCTGCGGGCAATTCGGGAGCGCGATCGTCACCCTGTCATTTTCCCTGACACCTGTCCTGTGAAGCGCATCGGATACGCGGTCAATATTATCCAGCATTTTCCCGTACGTGATCTTCCTGCCCATAAAATCAAAAGCAACGGCATCAGGTGCTCTTTTCGCCGCATTTTGCACCATTTCGAACATCGATCCGTTAAAATAATCAACTGTCAGCGGCAAATTTCCCAGATATTCCGCCCAAGGCGTTTTGGCTGTAATTACGCTCATTTTATTCCCGTTCTCGCATTTCGATTTGCTGCTTGTTCCTGCGGACGGCTGCCCGTCCCGGAAACGCATTCCGATTATACGCTTTTCGGAGCCGTATGGCAAATTAAAGCCTCTTCACTTGACACCATACTCTGAACGGGGGTAAAATAGCTGCATAGGAACAACGTGCAAAACGCACGGCGTACATATTCGGAAATATAATAACAGAACGTAAAAAGTGAGGTCGAAGCAATGAAAACTATTAAAGACAAATACCTTCTGGTTGCAGCAGATTTTGCAGGCTATCCGCTCAAGGAAGCCGTCGTGGCACATCTTAAAGCCAAGGGCTGGAAGATCACCGACGTAGGTGTTCAGGCTGACAGCGACCCTGACACGGAAACGGATCTTATGTTCCACCGTATCGGACTCAGGGCGGGCGCGATGATAGCTGAAGGAGAATTCGAAAGGGCGCTGCTGTTCTGCGGAACGGGAATGGGAATACATATTGCCGCCTCCAAATGTCCGCACGTCCATGCAGGTGTCGTTGAGAGCGTACCGGCCGCACTGAGAGCCATCACCGGAAACGGCGTGAACGTCCTCGCGATGGGTGCGTTCTACGTTGCCCCTCAGATGGGATGTGATATTGCCGACGCGTACCTTGGAGCTTCTTTAGGATCCGGTTACGAATGGTGGCATAATTTTTACGAATTCCACAAGCTCGCTATCGACGAACTCGAAGCGTTCGATTACGAAGAATATAAGAAAAATGGTTTCAAACTGAATCATCTGGGTGATTATCCGCTTAAGCTCGAGACGAAGCCGGAGGAATAATGAAACTTAGAATAATGAGTTTTAATACTCAGCATTGCCTGAACTGCCAGACGAACCGCATCGATTTTAAAGCTTTTGCGCGTGTGATAAACGATCTGGGCGCCGATATCGTGGGTCTCCAGGAGATCCGCGGCATCGGAATGAACCGTGAAGAATACGACGACCAGACGGGGATCCTGGCGGAGCTTACCGGTATGCACGGGTATTTTGCGAGGGCAATATCTTTCGGAGGCGTGGATCCGTTCGGAAACGCGCTGCTGTCACGCTACCCGATCGAAAACGTGTCTGTCATACCGATACCCGATCCGGAAGTGCGCAGGTTTAAAGGCTATTATGAGACCAGGTGCGTGCTGAAGGCGAAGATAAGCGCAGCAGGCGGACTGAACGTTCTGGTGAGCCACTTCGGGCTGAATCCGGATGAACACGAAAACGCTGTCGAAACCGTCGAAAAAGTTATTGACAGCGCCGGGACCGTTCTGATGGGCGATTTCAATATGAGACCGGATAATCCGCTCCTGGACCCGGTCAGAGCAAAACTTACCGATACTGCCTGCCGCTTTGACGCGGGGGAAAACGGATTTACGTTCCCTTCGTGGAAACCTGATAAAAAGATCGATTACATTTTCGCATCCGGAGACATGAACGTCATCCGTGCCGAGATACCCGCCTGCGTCGTTTCCGACCACAGACCGTACGTCGCGGACATAGAGATATAGCTTTTAGGGAGGATAACAATGAAAAGGATTTCTGCGCTTCTGATTGCCGCTCTGGTGATGTTCGTATTTACCTTGCCTTTTTTACCTGCTGCTTACGCCGCGGGCTCGTCCGTGGAGATAGTTCGCGGCCCTTCTTCATACGAAGTACCGGCGGGTCATAATATCAGGCTTATGACAGCGGCTTCGGGAAGCGGCCTTAATTTTGAGTGGTTCATACGGTTCGGAGGGAAGGACTATCCTGCTTTTACTTCTCAGGAAACGTCAGGCGCGCCTGTTTACGACTGCTTCGACTCATGCACGGAGACTATTACAGTTGAAGACGGGGCGGTAGTTTCGTATTTAGAACTGGACAAAGTTAAGCTTTCTCTTTCGGGCAGCCAGGTCTACTGCATCGTTCGCGGAGGCAGCGGCGTCGCGGTCACTTCGCGCGCATACGTTACGGTAAGGCCGGAGACCGAAATATGTGATCCCGATGAATTTTCTGTAAAAAATCTTGTTTACAATCAGGGAGAACTGTGTAAATACGCAATAAAACGTACTACGTACGACGACAGCGCCGATTATCACTATACGTGGTATACGACGAAAGTATGCGAGCTCAGCACCATAAAAGCATCCGAAGACACATACGATTCATCTGTTTTTGTTGTCGACACGGGCGATCCGGGAACGTTTTACATAACCTGCATGGTCGAGAAAACGTCCGGCGGAAAGACAAACAGAAGCTACAGCAACCTTGCCAGATTCGTTGTCGCCGAAACCGACTCGGATCCTTCATACACGATGGGGATAGAGGTTAACAACGCGCCTTCAAAGAAGAGCTACAAAGTAGGGGATGCGATAAATCTCAGCGGTCTTACGCTTCGCGGGATGACAGGCCAGGGTTATTTCAACGTTTCCGATACGAATAAGGTCGAAGTTTATCCGAACAACATCTACAGCACGGAGCAGAAGTCCCTTACTGTCGTTTACGACGGATGCGCAGCGTCGTTCCCGATCAGCGTTTCTTCATCTGCAGGGACTAAATTCTCGATCCACGCGGTATCTGAAACAGACTACGTGACTTATATCCCAAAGGAGCCTTTCTCGCTCAAGGTCGCCGCGGACAACGCGAACCAGGAGGTCTTTTACAGCTGGTTTATCTCAAACGAGAACGGAGTAATGATGGAGCAGGTCGCTTCCGGAGACGAACTGAAATTCCCGAACGGGCTCTCTGTCAGCGACGTGAATATCATGAAATATTATCTCTGTATGGCTGAGTGCGACGGCGTTCAATCATCCATACTGTTCAGCGTGCAGTTAAGAGCTCCGGATACTCCCGAAGATCCGACGCAGCCGCCTAAACCTACTCCTTCGCCCGTTCCGACGCCAACGCCGTCACCTGCACCGACCGGAGAGCCCCAGACACAGGCTCCTTCCACGCAGGAACCTGCGACATTAGAACCCGGGACAGCTGCGCCAACTGACGATCCGGCGACTCAGCCTCCTGAAGCTACTGCGGAGACAACTGATCAGCCTGCTGATAATACCGGTTCCGATCCCGCCGTCACTCAATCTTCCGGTCCGGATGCGAAAACTGCCGTACCTGAAAATGACAAAAGCAGCAGGAAACTGAGCAACGGTGCGATAATCGGTATCGCCGGTGGCCTTTTCGGTGCGATCATCGCTGTCGGCGTTATCGTTATAATAGCTATAAAAAGAAAGTGATGCTCCGTCTCCGGCTGATACTTCACTTTAACACGACGTTGTGTTAAAATATTTATCGTGCTCCTGCCGTGGCCGGCTTTAGCCGCGGCGGGAACGCGATAATAACGTTCAAGGAATGCGGACCGGCTTTTAATTATGGGACTGATCAAAGACGCAAAATCCATAGCAAAAAGGGACCCTGCGGCACGAAATGCGCTGGAGGTATTTTTCCTTTATCCCGGATACCACGCCCTCATCTACCATAAAATTGCCGCCGGATTTTACAAGATCAAGCTGAAATTTATTGCCCGCTGGATATCCCAGATCTGTACCAGGCGCACCGGGATCGAAATACACCCCGGGGCGCGTATAGGAGATGAACTGTTTATTGACCACGGCCACGGCGTGGTGATCGGCGAGACTGCCGTAGTGGGAAATAACTGTACTATATATCATCAGGTGACTCTAGGCGGCACGGGACGCATCAAGCATTGCAAACGTCACCCTACCATCGGGGACAACGTCCTTATCGGCGCCGGTTCGAAAATACTGGGCCCGGTAAAAGTCGGTGACAATGCTATGATAGGTGCCGGTTCGGTCGTGGTCGACGACGTTCCTGCAGGGACGACTGTAACGGGCGTTAAAGCAAGGGTCATAAAAGTTGACGGCGAGAGAGTCGCTCCGTCCGTAGCACTTGACCAGCGCACCGGTGACCCGTACGCGAAAGAAATGGCGGCGATCAGGGCGAAAATGGATGAACTTGACGCGAAACTCAGGGAACTTGAATCTAAAACGGAGAATCAGCAATGAAAATATACAACACATTATCCAGAAGAAAAGAAACGTTCACGCCGCAGGATCCGGACGAAGTTAAGATCTACTCGTGCGGCCCTACGGTATACAGCTATGCTCATATAGGGAATATGCGTACATACGTGTTTATGGATTCGCTGCGCCGCGTGCTCAGACACGAGGGCTTTAAATTGAAGCACGTCATGAACGTTACGGACGTCGGACACCTCACGTCGGATGCTGACGAGGGCGAAGATAAGATGGAAAAAGCCGCTAAAAAGGCTCAGAAATCGCCGTGGGAGGTCGCGGATTTCTACGCTGCGGCATTCTTTAAAGATCTTAAGAGACTGAACATCGACAGACCGGAGATCATAGCGAGGGCAACGGAGCATATCGACGGTATGATCGAGTATGTCGAGGGGCTGTGCGAGAAGGGATACGGATACGAAACGTCAGACGGCATTTATTTTGATATCGCTAAATTCCCCGGATACGGAAAACTCTCCCGCGCAAGGCTCGACGAACAGCTTGCCGGGGGCAGCGAGCGCGTGGCGGTGAATGACGAAAAGCATAATCCGGCGGATTTTGCTCTTTGGAAAAAGGCTCCGAAAGAGCATATTATGCAGTGGCCGAGTCCGTGGGGCATGGGGTACCCCGGATGGCACATCGAATGCTCGGAAATGTCGAGAGAGTATCTGGGAGATCTGCTCGATATACATACGGGCGGAGTTGACCATATACCGATCCACCACGAGAACGAGATCGCCCAGTCCGAGGCACTCATCGGTAAAAAGACGGTAAACTACTGGATGCACGGCGAATTCCTGCTCGTTGACGGCGGGAAAATGTCGAAGAGCCTCGGAAATACGTACACCGTTGACGACCTCGTCGCACGCGGCTTTTCTCCGCTTGCATTCAGATATTTCTGCCTGAACGGACATTACCGTAATAAACTGAACTTTACCTGGAAAGGCCTGGAAGGCGCGCAGATATCGCTTAACAGATTATATGATACGCTCCTCGTTCATAAGAACGCCCCCGATTCGGAGATAACCGCAACCGTACCGGGAGACGGAAGATATTCTGATATGAACGTTATGGACGCATGGAAAGCGGAGTTCGAGTACGCGATCACTGATGATCTTAACATTCCGCTCGCCTTAAGCGTCGTCTGGAAGGCTTTGAGGTACAAGACGCCGAGCCGCAGGATATATGATTTCGTGGTTTCCTGCGACGATATACTCGGTCTTGATCTTGAAGCCGGTACGATCCGCGCGGCCGAGAAGCAGGCGGAGGAAGCTAAAGAGGCAGAGGCTGAGCAGAATGCCGAGATACCCGCGGAGATACTGGAACTTTCAGAAGCCAGGATGACAGCAAAAAAAGAAAAACGCTACGCCGATGCCGACGCGCTTCGCGAAAAGATCGCTTCGCTCGGATACAGAGTTACTGATACTAAAGAAGGACCCGTTATCACGAAAGAGTGACAGCTAACTATCCGGGAATTAAAGATGATCACCAAACAATCAGGCATAATCAATAAAGCACAGAAGGAGAGCCGCGCAGTTCCCGGATCTTTCGGACTGTTGAGCGTAATGCTTATCATTTTGTGCTTTTTTATGCTCATCACCGGCTGCGGCAGAAAAGTTTATTCGGATGCAGGTAAAGAAGAACTGGAACGTTTCGTCCGCCTGGGCATTTTCCCCGCCGGAACAGGATCCGAAGTGAACGAACAGATAAACCGGTTAAACGCCGTGCTGGCACTTGAAAAGCTTATCGGAGCGGGAAGCGAAGACCGTACCGGAGATTATTTCAGAAGCATATATCACAGCGAAAGCATTGACTTCTTCGCAAACGCGAACGGCACTAAAGCCGGTCCGGACGATAACGTCAGCGCGGCCGAAGCGTATGAAATGTGCCTCAAAACGCTGGGGTATTCGAAAGATATTGACACCGGCACTCCGGAAACGGTTAATTCGATTTCTGAAAGCGCCGGTTTCGGGCGCCTTTCGGGCAACGGACTTATCAAAAGCAGTAAGATCACGTACGGAGAATATTCTCTGATACTGAGCGATCTTATGATGCTGCGCGTTAAGGATACGGGCGAGCCGGTCTACAGGATCCTTGCAATGATGGACAGCTCGTTTTCTGATCTGCTGAAATATAACGGGCTTTACGACGACATACCTGTGTCGCTCTGTCCGGCGTTCGATTTCGGGATATACGTGCCGGGAAGTTTTTCATCTGCCGTATCGAACGAAAGACGCGAATGGGCCGCTTCGTATGCGGATGCCGCGGATGAGGACGTGGCAGCATACAGGGCGCTCCTTGAAAATAACGGATGGATACTTGAGGGACAATACGTTACGGAAGATGACGCGCCGTCAACGATCTTGCTGTTTTACAAAGAAGAGGCTTCTTCTGCGGACGGCGAGGCAGCCGTCGTGCTCAAGATCTCTGCTGACGGTACCGTTCTCTGGCAGCTTCTGGCGTAGAGAAAATAATATTGAAAAAAGCCGGCGATCGAGAGCCGGTAATAAGCATTAAGGCGGAGCGGTATGGTATGCCGTGCTGCCGGGACCGGGAGGAAACCAAATTGGAAAAAAGCTTTAATATGACATTAGACCCAGTGCCGCGCGATTTCAGAGTCGTCCTTGAAGAGTCGGTACGCGACTACGGCGATAGAGAAGCATACATAGTAAAAACGAAACGCGAATCCGGAGGGCAGAGCGCAGAGTACAGGCGCGTCACGTTCAGGGAATTCTGCCGGGAGGCAAGGATCTTGGGAACTGCGCTGCTCGACCTTTTCCCGGCCGGAGCGCACATCGGCGTTATGGGCGAAAACAGATACGAATGGTGCCTGTCTTATCTTTCGATCATAACCGCCGGAGACGTCGTTGTCCCGGTCGATAAGGAGCTGAATAAAGACGAGATCCATCACGTTTTATCCGAATCTGGCTCATGCTGCATAATCGTATCCGAAAAAATATATTCCAAAGCCCTGAAAGACGCGCTGCCTTCGCTGCCGGACATAAAATTATGCGTGATCATGGACAGCGGCGACGAGATCGAGCAGACAGAAAACGGCACGAAAACTGTACGCCTTGACAGCCTTATGAAAAGAGGCAGGGAACTTTTAGACGGCGGAGATGACCGCTACGACAGCGTAGAGATCGATCCTGACGTTATGTCCGTACTTATATTTACCTCGGGCACTACCGGAGTCTCAAAAGGCGTAATGCTTTCCCAGAAAAATATATTGACCGACATGACCAGCGTGATGCAGTGCCTTGAACATTCGTGCGAAGATTCGATGCTCTCGATATTGCCGATACACCATACGTACGAATGCACGACCACGTTCCTTGTATCGTACCGCATGGGCGTTAGAGTGGCGTTCTGCGACGGGCTCAGGTATATCGCTAAAAATATCAACGAATACAGACCGACGATGATGATGCTCGTACCTCTCATCCTGGAGAATCTGTATAAAAAGATAATCGAGAAGGCAAAAGCGTCGAAATTCAAATGGTTTATGTTCAGATTCCTGCTCGGGCTGTCCGGCTTCCTGAAACACTTCGGAATAAATGCAGGCAGGACGTTCTTCAGGTCGGCGCACGATGCTATCGGCGGACGTATCAAACTGCTGGTGGCCGGAGCTGCGGCAATGAAACCGGACATCTGCAAGAACCTCGACCGCATGGGATTCAAGATCCGCCAGGGTTACGGTCTTACCGAAACTTCTCCGATCCTGTGCGTAAATCGCGACAGCGGAAATGAGTATGATTCTGTCGGCCCGGCTATGCCCGGCATCCAGATCAGAATAGCCGATCCCGATGAAGAGGGCCGCGGCGAGATCCAGGCCAAGGGCGATAACGTGATGCTCGGATACTACAAGAATCCGGAAGCTACCAAAGCCGCGTTCACCGAAGACGGCTGGTTCCGCACCGGAGACCAGGGCCGTATGGATAAACAGGGCAGAATATATATAACCGGCCGCATCAAAAATATCATCGTTACGAATACCGGCAAAAACATTTTCCCTGAAGAACTCGAGGACAAGATCGACGACATCCCTTACGTAAAAGAGTGTATGGTATGGGGCGATAATTCTGACGATGAAAAACAGGAAGACACCAAAGTATGCGTTACTGTTTTCCCCGATTACGATAAAGTCAGGGAGGCGGCGGAAGAAGCAGGAGAAAAAATCGGTTCTGACAGCGAGCTCGATGATATTGCCGCACGCTACATCTGGGGAGAGATAAAGAGAGTAAACAAAGATCTTCCCGCATACAAGCGCATCTGCGGCCTGGAGCTCAGAAATACCGAGTTCGAAAAGACGTCTACAAACAAGATCCAGAGATTTAAGGTAAAACACGATAAAAACGCGTTGAGAAAATGACGTTTTAACACTGCGTGACTAAATAACACGAGACGGGATTAAGAGGTGGTATGATGAGACCGGATAAAAGAAAAGATAGAAAAAATTACCTGGCAAGAGCATCAGCCGCGATGATTTGCATACTCATGCTCGTCGCCTGCTTTTCGGGTTGCAAAGGTAATAATACCACGGTAGAAATGCAATATGTCGATACGGGAATATTCGGAGCGAATCCCGCGCCTGATTACAGTTCGTTTACAGGCTTTAACCAGGTGATATCATTGCTGGGGGTGGATAATGTGCTGGCATTATACAAGAACGAAAAACTTGCGTATTTCCGCGCGGGACTTATGGAGACTTCCGAGCCTTTCTTCACCGAAGAAGACGGTAAACTCAGACTGAACGTTACTGAATGCGCAAAGCTCCTTGGCAGAGATGACAGCCGCGGCTGGATCGACGCGGCCGCAGGAGAGAAGATAGGCGCTGATCTTTGCCTGACGATCTACGACGGCCGTATGGCACTTGTAACGGGGCAGGACAACGTACCAAATTCGTATAAAGAACTGTACACGCTTGAGAATCTGGCCATGATGCTCAGAGGAGCGCCGGACGAGGACAAGAAAAACGCTTTCATCACGCTTCCTTCCAAGGTCACGAACGGCACGAATACAGTATACTATACCGCTCCGGATCTGAATCTCGGCCTTCAGACCAATCTTTACTACGCTCAGCTCGGTGACGGCAGCGTTACGGCAGGACCTGCTATCGTTGCAGGGCAGGGTAACGCCCCGGACAACTACACGCTGGTCAGAGTGTTTAACAGGCAGCAGGCAATATCCGCTCAGTTCCTGGCATATCCTTCTGACGTGAGGGGAGGCGTTAGGGTTGCCTCCGCTTCTTTCTCTGCCGGAGATAAGAAAGAAACGCTGATCGCGACCGCACCGTTTTCGGCGAAAGGCACGGGAGCGGACAAGATAAGGATATTTGACACCTGCGGAGTCATACGCGCGGCTTTCAAACCGGAAGGCGTCGAAGCACCGTACGTTATTGCCACCGGAAAATTTATTGAGGGCAGCTCTGACGAATACCTCGCTGTAATGAGTGCGTCGCATAAGGCGCTTGCCAAACCTTTCATGAAGATCTACTCTCTTTCGGATATGGCGGAAAAGAAATCGCTCGAATTTGAATTCAGCGGGCCGGATCTTGATTCTTCGCTCGAACTTTCACTAAGAAAGAACGGCGCGAACGACCTCATCCTGATGTATTATGAAGACATACAGAAGGCGTTCGTGCTTGACCCGGTTAAAAACAGTATCGACCCTCTTAACATCCAGCTCGGCAGCGATGCCACGGGCGTGTATTCATCCGCTTTCGATAACGGATTAAACGTCACTGTAAAAGACGGGACGTTCTCTAATATCCTCACTTATGATCCTGACGGAGGCAACGAGAAAAAGATGAACGTCGGATGGCGTGAGAACCGTTTTTATTCCACGTTTGCTTCGAACAACCCGGACGGATACGTTGACAAGGGTACTTTCCACCACGTGCGCGTCGATCTTGCCGCTCCCGTCATCAATTCCGTGAAAAAAGCCGAAACCGCCGAAGCTGTTCTTAACAGCCAGGAAAAAACGCTTATGAAACTCTACGGAGTTAAATTTAACGAGTCAACTGTGTACCATAACGGCTATCATATGTGGGAGCCTTGCTTTACACATCGCTGGAACAGCAATCAGAACACTCGTGCGCTCTCGCAAGCTAAAGACAGCGACGGAAATATAAAGTACGGCTCGATCGGCAGGGACGGGATCCCCACGAACTACCTCGAACTCGGAAGTTCGTTCTACGTGGGAACGTATGCAGACGGCATCCTGGAGATGAACAAGCTGCGTATGTATCCTCTGCGCTCGTATTTAAGAAGCCTTTCGGCAGACTTCAGAGGCGAAAAAGGAGAACCGGAAAAACTGATCTCAGTATCGCCTGTGCATGAACAGGAGATAGCTGTCGAAGGTTCCATAGGCGATTACAACGTCTATATGGTACGCGGCTTCAGAGAGTATATGCTTGGGCTATACGGAAGCCTGGAGAATATTAACGAACGTTTTGGGACCAGTTTCAAAACGCTTGACGATTTTGATGCGCCCAGATTTGATCCTAAAAAAGACGACCGGTCAAAGTGCAGGGGAGACTGGGATACTTACGGAAGAAGCGACTTCTTCACGCACTGGAGCCTGTACACCAGAATGATCGTTAATAAACGCATTATGGAAGCTTACAGAGAAGCGCTGCTTGCCGGCTTCCCTCCGGAGGCGATCAATGCTCACCAGATACCCGAAGGCGACGCTATATCAGGTCTTCTTGGCCAGGCTGACACGAGACTTTCTCCGGTCGAGGCAGTAACGGTCTGCGGTACGGCGTACGGCGGGACAAGATACGGCCTTTGGTACGGCGATGAGAATAACTTCCTTAACCTCGCGTTCAAGGCGGGCCACACAAATGTCACACTGGGCGAGTACGGCTCGATCGCTACGTCGAAGGATGAGGTGCTCAATCAGCTCAGATATATGTATACACACGGCGTGCGCATGATCCATATGATCATTCCGCTTGACACGAAATCGCTTGATTACAAGTATTCAAAGAACGCGGAAGAATATGCGATAAAAACGATCCAGGATGAAAACGTGCCCCGCACCGTTAATACGGGTATTACGAGGGGAATGGTTTCTTATGACAACGGCGCTGATCTGAAATTTGATATCGTTCAGATGAGCCGCGTTTCCGAAGCCGGCGGCATCGGTACGGGACTTCTCAAATCGATCGATAAAGACGGGGGATGGGAAGGCACCGTATATCTTGCCCCGTTCCACGCGAACGTGGAGGTGACGGAAGTCGGGTTTAAAGGGTCTGTCGAAAACGGATTCACCTCTTCGGACATCAAGACGCTACAGTGCGGAGATCAGGTCGAACTCACTTTCTGTGCCGAGTATTCGGGCGGAAGCGGCGCGTATGCGGTCATAAGCGCGTACAACGGAGGATACCTGCTTGGCGAATCTGTTGTCCGGTACGAATTAAAAGAAGGACCGACGGCGTACAGATACGTGTTTGCTAACCAGATTACACCTGAAGACGTCCGGATCGAGGTCAGATTCGAAAATACCGACGCCGGAAAACTTCAGATGACGAACCTCAGATGCACGGCACAATACGAAAATATTGCCCACAGATATTTTGGCGATACGGAATCGGCTGCGGCAACAGGCGGCGTAACGTTCGACATCCTCACCAGATAACGAGCCCGTCGTCCCGCGCCTGCCGGCAAGGCAGGTAAGGCAGATAAGGCAGGTAAGGCGGGTCAATAAAACCAAACAAAAAGCTCCGCGGCGCGTACCGCGGAGCTTTTTTTCATATGCTTATCATTTGCCGGTCAATTTCCTGTCATTCTTCGGATTCGATCAGACCGTAGTCTCCGTCGTTCCTTCTGTATACCGTGCAGATCCTGCCGGTATCTCTGTTCTTGAACATATAGAAGTTATGACTGAGCATGTTCATGTTAAGAATGGCATCCTGAACGGTGAGCGGCTTCATCTCGTAAGTCTTTACGCGGACGATGGGATAATTATCCGGCTCTTCCTCTACAGTAGGCTCGGCAACGTCCTGCGTGATGGTCTGATGTCTTCCGCGGGCGAGTTTCGTCTTGCATTTTACGATCTGGCGTTCAAGAATGTCGATGGCTTTATCTAACGCAGCCATTGCTGATTTATTATCGGTCGTTTCAGAACGAAGCAGATATCCCTGATACGAAATTGTAAGCTCGGCTTTAGTGATATACTTTTTCTCGGAGATCTTCACCCACAAAGTAGTCTTATCTTCAGGCTCATCTTTAAAGTATCTTAAAAAGCGGCTCTGAAGCTTCTTTTCCATGCTCTTTGCGGATCTTTCTGTTACGTTTGCGTCTTTTGTGTTAAGCTTTACTAACATGTTTGATTCCTCCCATTATACATTTTGATTCCATAAAATCTTTCAAGCACTTTTGCTATCGTTATTTTACCAGTAATACCGGTATAAATTCAAGTGTTTTTATTTTCGATTTTTACGATATCCTGACGCTTCCGTACGCCAAAAATATATTTCTTTCAGGCTTGAAATATGCTACAATTAAAAAGATCGAAAGATGCAATGGCTTTTCACCAAAACGAAGTGAAATTAAAGATGGTTGCGTAATTTATTGACATCGATCAGAATCAGGAGGGTCGTATGATAAAAAGCAGAAGGATCCTTTCGGCGATCCTTGCAATAATAATGCTTTTGCCGATCGTCCTTCCGGCAGGTCTTTCATTTGCCATGAAACAGCCGGGACGAATCGACGGAGTGGATTATTCGAGGGTGCGGGAAAATAAAGATCTTATCGTGCCCGTGAAATTTACGCTCGGAACGTATCAGTTCACCGGCGAACTGTCCAACGGCAGCACTCTTTCAAATAAAGAGATAGATAAGATCATCCAGGAAGTAATGGTTCAGATGGATCTGACCAGCGGAAAGCTCGAATACTCGAACGCTATCATTGAAAAAGCAAAACATCTAAAGGGATTCGATCCGGCGATGGCTTTAAGAATAGGGCTTAATATTGCCGGATACGGGACAGTTACGGACATATACGATATGTACAACGGGACGAAACCGGTTTCGGCCGTCGCGGCGAGCTTTGTCGTCGGACAGATTTCCGGAGAGGCGATCAAATTGATCACCGGAGCGAAATGGGCGGATATTGCCCTGAACGCTTTCCTGGAACTCGAAAACATTGAAAGCGAATGGACAAGGCTCGAAAATGAGAAAAAGATCGCCGAGGAAGCTTTGCAGCGCGAACTTCTGCTTGAGATCTTCTACCGTGAATGCAACGCACGCCTTCAAAAAGCAGAAAAGGAGCGCGGGGGCAGTCAATGGAAGATGAGAGTCTACAATACCGTCATAAAAAACAAAACTTTGTTCGGGATCGACACGATGCAGTACGTTCGTATGACGCTGGAACTGGAACGCGTTGAGAGCTACGGAGAAAAGACTTCGACTAACTGGAGCGGTATCTACGAAGGCAGGATAAAAATCGAATTCTGGCATGATATGACGAGCTTCGACACGAATTTCCCGACGATTTTCACTGATTCAAGCAGGATCTTTAAAAAGGTCCAGAACGTGTATTCGCTCCGCCCTGAATCTGCGAAGGATAAATCATCGCTTACGAAGTCGATCACGATCAATGACGCGCAGATACATATCGATAAACGCAATGCGGTAGGGACGACGCTTACCAGGTCGGTACCGCTAAAAGGAGCAGAGGACGTGTCGTCGTTCAAGCTTTCGCACGTCGTATCATACGCGCTCGATCTCGGACCGTGGGAAGACGGACGCCTGGACATCACAGGCTCGGGCGCACATTATTCGGCCGAATGCGAGATGCGCGAGAGCTGTTCCGGGACGATGCTCGAGGGTAACCGTTATCCTGCGATCGTGTGGGAAAGCCATGACGTCAGTGTGTACGATTCGCTTTCCGCGCCGCGCGGAATCGGCTGGACGACACGCCCGCTCCCGGGGAACGGCAGCACGAGGATCGGAAACCCCGCCCTTGCGGATTACAGGATATTTGACGACCTGCGTGACAATATGCTCACGCTGTGGATCAAAGACATCGACAAGGTGGTGACGTCGAAATGAAGAAAATGAATAAATATTTAACATTCACGATCGTGATCGCCGTCGTCTCCGCCTTCGCACTCATACTTTGCGCCTGCTCGAACTTTGGCAGAAAAAAAGATCCTGATGACGCGAACGGGACCGGCGGATACCCGGAAGACGTACAACTGACCGAAACAGAAAAACTTGTCGACGACCTGAACGGCGCAGTTGACCTCGACAGCCTCACTCTGGATGAACTGCTTGCCCTTTACGACAGATTTCTCAGCGAAGACAACGACTCGCTCAACGACGGCACCGGATATGATCTGTATTACCGCGATACCGACGTTGTCCCGGGCGGCGCTGAAAACGAGATCGGATTTGATCATTCCGACGGAGCACAGACCGCGGTCTATTCCGACGCTGAATGGAAGGACAAGGACGTGGAGTCCCTTGACGTCACCGAGGGTATGTCAGCCGAAGAAAAGGCTCAGTATGAGGCGGCGGTCAATGAACTCGATTCGTTTGACGCGGATGAATTCCAGCGCGAGATCGACGACATGCTGAAGGATATGGAAGAATTTGAAGATTACGAGCCGTACGATCCCGAAGAACATGGAACGGGCGACGGACCTTCCTTCTTGAATGAGTGGCCGGACAACGAGATCGCGAAGCAGGTGCCGAAGCCTCCGTTTGAGGATCCGCTCATCGTTGCCGACGACAGCAGTATAACTGTAGTGAAGACGGAAATCGACATAGATTCGGTAAAACAGTATGTGGATTCGCTTAAGAAAGCGGGATTCACACTGGACGCGAATGAGGATACGAACGGGATCGCAGGATACGTTATCTACTCGTATACTGCCGGGAACGAAAACGGCATCACGGTATCGCTTACTTTCGCGACAGATACAGTTACCGTAAGTATCAGCAGGTAAGATCCGCAGATGACTGAAATGACTACGATAGATCGCGAGGCTGGTCATGAGTAAAAAAAACAGCGGTAAAAACGGAAATAAAAACGTCGAGAGCGGTGCGAACGGCGGAGGTAAAGGCGTTAAGAGAGCAAACCGCGGGATACTCTGGCGCGTGGTGCTCGTCATAATCTCCCTGATATTCGCTTGCGTACTTGAACTTGGAAAACACACGCTTATCGGATGGCTTTTAACTGCAGCGCTGATCGCCGCGTTCATAATTCTCAGGATAAAAGTTTTGGGAAGAAGGAAAACGATCGTACGCCTGGCGGCGTGGTCCGGAATGATCGTCACGTTCGCGCTTATATTATGGATCTCATGGCCGCCGGTCAGGAACGTGCCCGCGGTCGAAGGTAAAAACGGCGGAGAAACAAGCGTGATACACGTATCCCAGGGCGATCTGACCGGTGTAAAGACTGCTGACGGAGCCGTTGAAGTATTCGCGGGAATACCGTACGCAGTTCCGCCTGTCGGAGAAATGCGCTGGAAAGAGCCGGAACCTGCAAAGCCGTGGGAAGGAGTATTAAAGGCAGATCATTTTGCACCGATGTCGATGCAGACCACGAACCTTCCCATATACAACTCGCTCACGCAGATCATAGGGTATCATGATTACAAAATATCCTTCACAGATAACTACCGGCCTCCCGTGAGCGAAGACTCGCTGTACCTCAACATCTGGAGACCCGCCGGAGATGCAAAAGACCTGCCTGTACTTGTATACGTGCACGGAGGTTCGCTTCAGACAGGCCAGCCGTGGTACGGCGATTACAGCGGAGAAGGACTGGCGCGCCAGGGAGTTATCGTCGTAAACATGGGTTACCGCCTTGGCATATTCGGCTTTTTCGCCGATCAGGAACTTGCATCGGAATCGGAGCACGGGACAACGGGTAATTACGGTCTGCTTGACCAGATCCTCGCTCTTAAATGGGTAAGGGACAATATCGCTTCTTTCGGAGGCGACCCGGACAATGTTACTCTCTCCGGAGAATCGGCAGGTTCGGCATGTGTTTCTGCATTATGCACGTCGCCTCTTGCTAAAGGGCTGTTCCGCCGCGTCGTCGGCGAAAGTTCGACCGTTACCGCTCCCGAACCGGCACACTCATTCAGAGCGCTCGAATCCGCATTCATTGCAGGATCGATGACCAAGAAGCGTTTCGGCGCCGCTTCCGTGAATCAACTTAGAACTGTAAGCGCAGATAAGCTTGCCCCCGAAATGAATTACCATCACCACATCACGATCGACGGATACGTTCTTCCCGAAACACCGTACGAGTCATATAAAAAAGGGATCCATAACGAAGAAGCGATCATGCACGGCTTCAACAAAGAAGAAGCAGCACCTTTCCTGCTCTTCAGCAACGCCAACATGAAAAACTATGAGCAGAAAATAAGGGCATTCTTCAAAGAACCGTACGCGTCAAGAGTGCTGGAGATGTTTCCGGCAGCGTCGGATGCGCAGGCTAAGCGCAACTGGCTCGATATTAATACTGTCGTGCTGTTCACGTACGGCCACTACTGCTGGGAAAGACAGGCAAAAGCCGCGGGGATCCCGGTATATACGTATTATTTCACGAAAGAGAACGGCAGACTCGGCTCGTGGCACAGCGGGGAGGAAGTTTATCTCTACGGCAACATTCCAAAAGATTCAAACCTGTTCGGCAAAGACGACAGATATCTGAGCGGAATAATGTCCGGGTATTTTGTCAATTTTATCAGGAACGGCGATCCAAACGGAGCCGGGCTCCCGGTCTGGCCTGACGGGGACGGGACGGGAAACGTACTTGAACTGGGTTACAATATCTCGTATGTGAAGGGCCCGTACGAGGGGCTTTACGAAATACTTGACGAAATGTACGGCTTCTGATCAGCCTTGGCGGGAAATGAACTTTAAAACGATCAGATCGTAAAAAATAACGGAGGATAATAACGTTGAAAACGAAAACTGTTCTAAAAAGAGCCGCTGTATTTGTCACGGCGATGATCCTGGGAGTATGTCTCTTCACAGGCTGCGTAAGCACCAGGCCTGAGCCCGATCCGGGTTATGAATATGCCACGAAAGATCCCGAAAAACCGTTCAACGACGGTATAGTTGAATACGTAACAAAGACGGAAACTGTTACGTACGATGCTTTCGAAGGCGAAAAAGGAGAAATAATCAGCGAAAAAGGTACTAAGGGAGTTGAAGTGCTGCTAAACGAAGACTTCTCCGGCGACGATGCGACGCTGGGCGGAGAGGCAGTGCTCAGATCCCCGGATACATCGGTAGTGTCAGACGGTATGCTCTATATTAATTACTCGTCAACTTCGGCTGATCATATAGGAAACGGATGGACGACGTGGGCTCCGGTCGTTACTTGCCTCGGATCAGAATACGTTCAGGCACAGATGTCGTTCGACGGCTATTTCAGTTCGAACGGAAACGGAGCGTGGATGTCGACGATGATAGGCGTCTTCAAGAAAAACGTCGGAAGCATAGCAGACAATCCCGGAGACGGCATTTATATTGCCTTCAACCCCGCTTCGTCATCCATAACCGTCTACGGCGCGGACGCATCCGGGTGGTCATGGCCGGGCGGCAACGTCAGCGTAGGAGTTGACAGCGAACTGATAAAAGGAAATACACACGTTGACATCGTTGCTGGTGAAAACAAGGATATCAACGTCTTCCTGAAAGGACAGCGCGTACTCAGGATCGTCAATGAAAACGGCGAAATGATCGTTTTTAACGGCGAAGGAACTGAAAAATACCGCGGAGCGCAGGATATGGATTCGATCGACGGCGAATACTTCTCGTTTTTCACGCATTTAGGCGGCGTCGGAATGGATAATTTAAAAATACTTGGATGTTCAAGAGGGAGGAAGAAGACATTGACCGAAATTGAAGCAAGACCGGCGGGTGACAATAAACTCGGGCTTGATATTACCGATAAAAAAGACGTTGTCAGTATCTGCTACACTATGTGGTTCAACGCTATACATGGCGAAGGAACGAACAAGATAGAAAATGCACGAAACGTTGCCGAGCTTACCGAGAAATACGGTTTTTCAACAGAATACGGCTTCGGAACTAAAAACGACCAGCATAACGCCGTAACGGCATTCCACTACTGGTCTAAACCGGCACAGGGATACTACAGAAGCACGGATACGGATGCAATTCGCAACAATATGACGCTCCTGTACAACGCCGGCGTAGATTTCATCATTCTTGACTACACGTATGCCACTTCTCCCGGATACGATCCCGGTTCATCGCCATGGCTCTCATATATTCAGGGACCTACGACGGCACTTCTGAATACTATCATGGAGATGCGCTCCGAAGGAAAAGGCACTCCTTACGTGGTGTTCTGGATGGGCAGCAACAACATGTTCGGGCATATGAAAGAGCATTTTATGGATGTTGATAAATGGAAGGATTGCTTCGTGTACTGGGACGGAAAACCGTTTATCATGGACTGGTCGCGCGATGATTCCGCCGTATATACAGATATAACCGTACGCAGTATGTACGGACTTCGTGGAAAAGCTGATACGAACCAGTGGAGCTACCTCGAGATCGATAACAGCAAGACGGTTTCCTACGACGCTTCGGGGAGTCCGGAACATATGTGCGCAGACGTGGCAACACAGGAAACGTATATGTCATTGCCCACTGCTCACGGCAGGCAGGGAGGAAGGTTCTGGAACGGTCAATGGAAGAACGTGTTTGACGTCCATCCGAAGATCGTTACCGTGACCTGGTGGAACGAATGGTGCGCCCAGCTCTACTACGTTGACGGCGTGGGATTCATTTTTACGGACAACTTCAATCAGGAGTACAGCCGTGACGTGGAGCCTATGGAAGGTGGACACGGTGATCTGTATTACCGCTGGCTGTGCGAATACATACGCTGCTACCGGAACGGCCAGGAGTGTCCGAATCTCATAGAAAAATAAATCTCACGAGATATGGCACGTCACCGGAGGGGCATTGCCGGATATTATTGCCCCGGCGTACTGATTCAAGTTCTGCTATCCGCACTTCAAAACAGCTTCTGGATCAACTGTCCGGGGCTGTTTTTTGTTTGAGATCCTATTCAAAACCAGTCCAAAATTGCTGAAAGTTTGACGCGTGAACGGAAATCCAAAGGCGGTACTCATTCTTTTTTTTGCTGTTGTCATTTTTTAAATGATGACATTTTGTCCAGTTACAAACATATTTTTTTTTGATATAATCCTTTCCGAAGGGAGGATCGACGTGACTGTTGGAGAGTCTATAAGTAAATACAGAAAGGAAACCAATTTGACTCAGAAGCAATTGGCGGAGCGGCTATGTGTGTCCCCAGATCTTGTTTCAAAGTGGGAACGTGGTAATCGAAGACCTGATTATGCTGCCGTTTTAAAAATGAGCAAAATCTTTGATATCGAACCAGATTCTCTTATTGACAGCGAAGCTGCAGTCGCTGACGAATTAAGAACGGTTATACCTGAAGTTCTCGAAAAGGATGACCTGATTTGTTGCATCAACTCTTTTCTTAGCGAGCTTACGGAAAAGGAACGAATCGTTTTTATGTTGCGATATAACATTTTTCTTGATACCAAAACTATTGCTGACAGAACCGGAACCAGTAACGGTCATATTAGAAATATGCTTGCTGGGACACGTAAGAAATTAAAAAAGTATTTATGTGGGGAAAAAAATGGATCAATTAGAATTATATGACGTGCTTGTCCGTTTGGATGAGAAATATACTGAAGAAGCGGAGACTTTTCTTTTTACTAACAAGGCAGACTTTACAGTGAATGCACAATGTAAAAGAATTAAAACAAGCAGGTTAACCGTTGTCGCAGTTTCAATTATCGCTATGATTTGCATTATGGCGATAATACTGTCATTGCCAGGTTTTAATTTACGCAACGGTTTGAAGGAAAACATTAATCCGATTGTAACAGGCGTTAACGATCCAACTATCATTCCGTTATTACAGCAGTCTAATCTGAACAATTTAACTACTAACAACGGCAAAGAAATGCCGCCTGATTACTTCGCTTTTATTTCCATTCCTTCAGCAGTTACTAATAATAGTGAATTTGAAATGAATTGTTCTTTTGGAATCGATTTTGAAGATCCTATTTTTCATTTTTATGATGATTTCTACTTTTCTTGCACACTCAGTGTATCTAATCGGACATATGAAATCACTTCTTCTTTCAACGAATTGAGTGATTGTTTTTCTTTCTTCGGCAAAGGAGGTAATTATGAAGATCTTATAGAGCCGAAACGTCTAAAAGAATCATTTGCATTTGACTCCGGACGAGAAGTATTATGGGACGGTGATACACTTAGCATCAATTTTGCAAATATTAATAATGCCGATTCGCTTCCGTACAAATTATCGGTACCAGTAAAAGCGAATGAAATAAAAGCAGGCACAAAAGGGTTTATTTCAACAGGGATTGTGGTAAAAAGTAAACCCGACTTTCCCGTAGATCAGAGTGGAAATGGTACAGTTGTATATTACTATTGTTCAGGTGATTATATTGGATTTGGTTCCAACGAAAACGAGGCATTTGATAACGCATTCAAATATATTCAAATAAACGATGTTGTCAACAACGATAATATTCCACAAGTAACATACAATAAGTGCGACATCTATTGTGACGATTATTTATATTTGTATCCTGTTAATATTACTAATAATTATAAGTTTGAGAAAGGAAAGCGAATATCAGTATTATTTGAACTTCGTAATGAGATTGATGATGCTGATTACCGATTAGAGTATTTTCCTCAAAATATATATAATCCTACCAGTAGAGTGATTAAACAAAACGACACAAAATATTATGAAATATCGTTTTGGGCAGATCCAGACACTAACGGCAAGATGCGTATTGAAATAATAATCGAAAAAGATGGAGCCATTTTGGATGTTTTTAAAAAAGGAATAACAATTTATACTGCAAATTCAAAAGATGAAACTTTTGTCAGCGTTGCCAGCATGGAAACTGCCATGAAGCTTGCAAAACAAATAATTACGGTTGCATGATTTTTCGCTCAGAGCGTATAGAACATGTAGTAAATGTGGATATAGAGAAAATATTAATTATTTGAGGTGATTATAATGAAGTATTTGAAACTGGTTTTTCTTTCGTTGCTGGTCACATGCATTATTTTTAACTCGGGTTGTGCGTTTGTACACAATGCTGTAGATAATACTTTACCTGAAAATGTCGATTATGACGCGTTACCATCATATTTCGTCTCGTTTTTGAAAAGCGACGGTGTCGTTGATTATGTTGTTTTTTTTGAAGGCAGCAATGGGAGCGGTATGGTAAAGCAGTACCGGCTATACGGTGTTAAATCATCAGACAGTGCACCTGATTTCAGCTTGTTAACTGACGACATTAAAGTACTTGAAACGTATGTATCTAAAAATGTGATGAATTCGATTCATAAATACATCTATTCGGTTCGCGACTCAATGGTATTCGACTCTAACGGGAATCGCATTCAGTCAGAGTTTTCATCAATTGACGTAGAAAACGAGTCGTTTTCTGTTTTGATTTCATCTGGCTTATATGATGTTCAAGGTCTTTCTTCGATACAGCATCGTTTGCTTAGTTATTACAGCAGCTGGACAGGGTTAGCTCTGGATTATATTCCGGAGGCATCCATCGCAATGTTGTTTAGCAACATGACAGTAGATATTCCGGGCGCCAAAACAGGTTATTATCAAACTGATTCTAGTATTGATCGAAATTTTAGTAGTAAAGATCTTACATTAGAAGACGGTAATGATATTTATTTGTTGAAAGGTCTTTCGGGTAATAAAAGTATTGTCTGCCTGGCAATTGCTATTTCGAAAGACAATAGCATAAGTTTTTATAAGCCCTCTGATTTCAAAGAAAATGATTCTCTCAAGAATGGAATGAAAGCAATAATGCTTGCCTATGACAATGGTACAGTAGATTGCCTCCCGCTTATCATGATGATTCGATCATTAAAAAATGAAGGAACTGATGTTAACGGGGAGTACTTGCTGGTTGATCAATCTGATACGATGCTTTTTAAACGTCTGGTATTGCTTGCAATAATATATGGTGTTGATGATTATTGTTATGATTGTGATGACGGATTTGCGGAAATAATTGAATTGCTTTGACGTTCTTTTGTGGTTGACGAATCGCCTGCGAGACGATGTTTGATCTTGCTGCTCCTGTGGACTAATTGAAATAAATCATTAAAGCTTACGCTGCCTGTGAGTTTTGCCGCAGGCAGTTTTTTAATATATCCATCAATAATGTTCAAAATGACACGTGAAAACGCAGAGTTTTACTGATGCCGTCATGTTAAGATACAGTTGAAGAACATAATTGGTGCGAATTTGTATGTTTTTAAGTGCAGAAAACAACATAGCGGCCATCTGAAGCATTGACCCGGCACGAAAATCAGTGCTTTTTGGATGTTCATGGCTCGAAAATAGCATAAATATTTACATCGGCGCGGTTTTCCGGAGCGTTGACCTGCTCAAAATAGAACAGAATGATGCAAAAATCGTTAAAAACTGAAATTTTGCACTTGCCTGTCCGGGCGCGAAGTGGTAAAATACGAAAGTGCTTTCAACTAGCCACGCACGAAAGGGTTGATACTGTTGAGATACTATCTTGAAGAATCGGAAAAAGTACTTGATGAATTCAAAACGAACCGCGGCGGACTTTCCTCCGCAGAAGCTGAAGAAAGGCTTTCTAAGAACGGTAAAAACAAGCTTAAAGAACCTGAAAAAGAATCTGTCATAAAACGGCTCCTTAAACAGATGGCCGATCCTATGATAATCATATTGCTGGCGGCAGCAGCGATCTCGGCCGTGACATCCATACTGGAGCACGAATTCCCTGTAGACGTGATCATCATTCTTGTCGTCGTTATAATCAACGCCGTGCTCGGTGTCGTTCAGGAAAGCAAAGCGGAAAAGGCGATCGAAGCGCTCCAGAAAATGTCCGCAGCCACGTCCAAAGTTAAACGTGACGGTAAACTCGTACATATTCCTTCTGAAGATATAGTAGCAGGCGATATAGTGATACTTGAGGCCGGAGACGCGATACCCGCCGACGGAAGGATACTGGAGAGCGCGAGCCTGAAGATAGAGGAGGCCTCGCTCACAGGCGAGTCGGTGCCTGTGGATAAATACACAGAACCGATGGAACTTAGAGGCGACGCTTTGGACGTACCGCTCGCAGACAGGCATAATATGGCTTATATGGGCTCCGTGGCAGTCTACGGACGCGGAAGCATGGTCGTTACGAACACCGGCATGGATACCGAGATGGGTAAGATCGCTACCGCCATCGAAGACGCTAAAGATTCCAAAACACCGCTCCAGCAAAAGCTTTCGCAGCTCAGCGGGATACTCAGTAAACTTGTCATCGGTATCTGCATTTTCATATTCCTGTTCGGGGTCGTAAGGCAGTTCATCGCAGGTGGACAGCACGATCTTAAATTCTTCCTTAACACGTTTATGCTCGCCGTGAGCCTTGCGGTCGCGGCTATACCGGAAGGACTCGTAGCCGTCGTCACCATAGCGCTCTCGATAGGCGTAACCAATATGTCTAAGAAGAACGCGATCATTCGTAAATTGACCGCGGTCGAGACGCTCGGGTGCGCTCAGATAATATGCAGCGATAAGACCGGAACGCTTACGCAGAACAAGATGACAGTCGTCGACAGCTGGGGGATCAGCCAGGAAAGATTGTCCGTAATGTTTGCACTCTGCTGCGACAGTGTGCTTGACGAAGACGGAACGGTCCAGGGAGAACCTACCGAAAATGCTCTCGTCGATTTTGCAAACAGGCTCGGCCTTAAAAAATATGAACTGGAAAATGAAACGCCACGCGTAGCGGAAGTTCCGTTCGATTCGATGCGCAAGATGATGACGACTCTCCATAAAAACGGTGAGAGATTCGTTCAGTATACTAAAGGTGCTCCGGACGAGCTGCTTAAACGCTGCACGTATTATTTCGATTCGGACGGCGGAGTCGTCCCGCTTGATGACGAGAAGAGGGAAGAGATACTGGCTCAGAACCACGCGTTTGCAGAAAGAGCACTTCGCGTACTCGCCGCGGCCACGAAGGTCTGGAACGCTCTTCCGGATAAATATGATTCAGATACAGTAGAAACAGATATGATCTTCTGCGGCCTGGTCGGAATGATCGACCCTGTCCGCCCCGAAGTGAAGGCTTCGATAGAAGAATGCCACAGTGCAGGGATCAGGCCGATAATGATCACGGGCGACCATCTTGACACTGCTGTCGCTATTGCGAAAGAACTCGGGATACTCCACGATGAGCGCGGCGCTATCACCGGCGCTCAGCTCTCCGAGATGTCAGACGAAGAATTCGAAAAGAAAGTGGGTATGTTCAGCGTATACGCGAGGGTACAGCCCGAGCATAAAGTCCGTATCGTTAACGCCTGGCGAAAGCGCGGCATGATCACCGCTATGACGGGTGACGGCGTGAACGACGCTCCTTCGATCAAATCGGCGGATATAGGCGTAGGTATGGGAATAACCGGTACCGACGTAACTAAAAACGTTGCCGACATGGTTCTGGCAGACGATAACTTTGCTACTATTGTCACTGCCGTCGAAGAAGGACGCCGCATCTACGACAATATCAGAAAAGCTATTCAGTTCCTTCTGAGCTCGAATCTGAGCGAAGTCGCGTCTATCTTTGTGGCGAACCTGTTCGGATTTACTATCCTGAGACCGGTACACCTTCTATGGATCAACCTTGTGACAGACTGTTTCCCGGCTCTCGCTCTTAGCACAGAAAAAGCCGAAGATGATATAATGAGGAGACCTCCGCGCAAGAGCCGCGACGGTATCTTCGCCGGAGGAGTCGGAGGCGACTGCCTGTATCAGGGACTGCTCGTCACACTGCTCGTTGTCAGTGCATATTTTATCGGTCATCTTATGGAAGGCGGAACGTGGGCGAGCCTTCAGAGCGACGACGGTATAACGATGGCGTTCCTGACGATGTCAATGGCGGAGATATTCCATTCTCTCAACATGCGTTCGCAGAGAAAATCGATCATCGGCATGGCTGTTAAGGGTAATCATAATAGATTCCTGATCTATTCCACGATAGGTTCGCTGCTGCTTACGACGGCTGTCATCTACGTTCCTTTCCTCAGAGACGCGTTCGGATTCACATCCATCAGTTTTGCTGAATACTCGGTAGCGCTCGGTATAGCGTTCCTGATGATACCGATAGTTGAGATCGTAAAAGCTATCCAGAGAAAACTGGCTAAACGCAGACAGGAAAAACAATAAGCAAGAAATGGAACCAAAGGGAAGTCCGAAAAAGCGATCGAAAATTTGGCCGCTAAGAGGCGTTTTAACGCTGCTTTTAGCATGCACGGTAATTTTATGCTTATCGTCCTGTACGGGCCGCTACGGGCCTCCTGCGCCTCCTACACAGGCATTTGAGGGCAATATCTCACCGAAAGCATCTTTTTCCCTGAACGGCTCGACTACAACTGATGATCCTGCTGTCCTCGGGGACGGAAACAGAGCTACTTATATGCGGTTTACCGGAGCAGGCGGACCGGCAGAAATAGTTATTGACCTCGGCGCGCTTTACCGCGTATGCAGACTGGATATTTACCCCGCATCCGACGGCACGTACACCGGAATGTATTTTCCGAAAACTATTGACGTTTTATGCTCCGCGGACGGGAAAAAATATGCATCCACAGTGTCGTATAAAAACGTTGAAGCGCCAGATTGCGTGCCGGTGCTGGAATTTTCGCCCGTCGATGCGAGATACGTTAAACTCATAATAAACGATTATGACGTTCCGACGTATTCAACGGCATGGGTCGCAGAGATAGCTGAAATAGAGGTAATAAGCTTTTTCGGAGAGTACCCGTATCCGGTCTGAGACCGTGTCGCGGCCAGGCGGCGCTTAACAAAAACAAAAAAACCGGTCTTAAACCGGTTTTAAGTGGGGGCGAGGGGGCTCGAACCCATGACCTCTCGGATGTGAACCGAACGCTCTGACCAACTGAGCTACGTCCCCGAACGGATGGGATTCTACCACAGGCGTATAATAAAATCAAGAGGAATTATCGAGGGGAAAACTATGAGCGAATCAGAAAAAAACGTAAATAACGAACAGACCGCACCTGCGCTTCCGGACCTTAACGGCTCAGTGACACAGGAGGTTTTATGCGAAAACGGCGGCAGCTTCGCAGATATAACGATGTTCCCGGATTTTAAACTAAGCGGCTGCTTTTCGTCTCATATGGTGATACAGCGCAGGGCTTTCGCGAAAGTATACGGTTTTTCGCGCCATCCCGGGCTTAAAGTGAAAGGAATATGGACCGGAGCCGGAATATCAGAGTCCGAAACCTTCGTCGGAAACGACGGACGGTTCACGCTCGAATTTGCGCCGAGGGAGGCTGAAAAAGACCCTTCGTGCATGATCATCAGCTCCGTATACGGCAGCTACGTACTTAGCGATATACTTGTCGGCGACGTATGGATGATCGGCGGTCAATCAAACGCGGAATGTCATCTGGCACAATGCATGAGCGCCGAGCCTGAGATCCTTCCGGAAATTTCGGCGGATGATAATTTCAGGCTGTTCTTCCAGAGCCAGGCCAGGGCATTCGATTTCAGAGAAGACTGCGCTTACCCGCGCGATGAAATTATTGACACGTCATGGCGCTGGACAAGGCCCGGAAAGTACGAGTCGCTTAATTTTTCTGCGATCGGCTACTATTTCGCAAAAGAACTCACACGCCATACCGACGTTCCTCTGGGCATGGTGATGATATGCGCCGGAGGAGCCTGCCTGCGCGAACTGATGCCGTACGGCCTTTCGGTAGAAAGAGGTTACACTGTAGGCGCAAATATGCCGGTGGGAGGTTATTACAACACTCTCATAAGCCCGTTCGCACGTTTTCCTTTCTACGGCCAGATCTTTTTCCAGGGCGAAAGCGAAGGCATCTGGAAAGAAATGGCGTACTCTTACGACGCCGATCTGGCAGCGCTCGTAGAGGACGAACGAAATACGTTTAAGATAGATTTTCCGTTCTACAACGTACAGCTCAGTTCGTACAGAGAAGAAGGAAAACAATACTTCCCGCACCTGCACGTTGTCCGCATAAGACAGTTTGACGCCGTTTCGGAGATAAAA
>JAEEGL010504767.1_pt1 | contig 28221 bp, 27 predicted proteins | sample 9134231 | NCBI WGS metagenome assembly JAEEGL01 (sample SAMN16246548, study PRJNA631951) | gut metagenome | biome: gut microbiome; feature: rumen; material: fiber-attached | host: Bos | place: Iran: Karaj | collected 2018-10
AGGAAATCTGGTAATTCCGGCCTGAAAACACACATTCGGGACCGCGATCATCGAAGCATCGTGCAGCGGACGCTATGCAAAACCGCAAGTGGCAAATGGGCCAGGCTTCGTTCAGCAGTCACAAAGTGGCGAGGTCGGGTTCTCAACATCCAAACGGTTCGAAAATGGCTGGTGGTATTGTCGACCGTTCCGAAGGGCATCTGACACACTTCCCGGGCATCCCCGGAATCTGTCCTATCGGCACCTGTTCTGGGTGGATGCATCGAACATCCATGAGTGCTCCGGAAGACAGTCTGGCTCATCCCACAAGACGATGCGGACGACATGGGTATCCGGGGTCCGCTGGGCATACATGACCTCATGCCGGGATCGATGCCCAGACCGCCCACTGACGCTGTGATGTGTCCACCCTTTTTATTGTAGATGGTCCATGCCTCGGGCGATAAACATGGTAGACGAGAAAGCAATCCAAGCAGCACAGGAAAAGTTCGGTGCACTGCTGAGGAAGCAGCTCGAGAGGGTAGAGGTCCTCAAGAACGAACCCGACTGGACGGACTACTCTAAGCTCGACAAGCTCATCATCGGAGTATGCGGCGGAGACGGTATCGGACCCTACATCTGCGCATCCGCACAGAAGGTCATGGAGACCCTGCTCGCCGACAAGATCAAGGCCGGGAAGGTCGAGATCAGGCAGATCGACGGCCTCACCATCGAGAGGCGCGTCGAGGTCATGAAGGCCATCCCAGATGACACCTTGGCAGCCCTGAAGGAGTGCCACGTCATCCTCAAGGGACCGACCACCACCCCCAAGAAAGGAGACCCCTGGCCCAACATCGAGAGCGCCAACGTCGCCATGAGGAAGGAGCTCGACCTCTTCGCCAACGTCAGACCCGTTTCCGTCCCCGAGCTGGGCATCAACTGGGTCTTCTACAGGGAGAACACAGAGGGAAGCTACGCTCTGGGAAGCGACGGTATTAACGTCACTGACGACCTCGCCATGGACTTCTGCGTCGCGACCGCACAGGGAACCGAGAGGATCATCCGCGCGGGTTTCGAGCACGCCAAGAAGACCAGGGTCAACTACGTCTCGCTGGTCACCAAGGCCAACATCATCAAGACAACCGACGGAAAGTTCCTGAGCATCGCCGAGAAGGTCGCCAAGGACTACCCTGAGGTCCAGTGGGATGATTGGTTCATCGACATCACCACCGCCAAGCTCATCGACCCCGCCAGGAGGAGCAACTTCAAGGTCTTCGTCCTGCCCAACCTCTACGGAGACATCATCACCGACGAAGCAGCCCAGATCCAAGGCGGTGTCGGAACCGCCGGTTCCGCAAACATCGGAAAGAGGTACGCCATGTTCGAGGCCATCCACGGATCCGCTCCCAGGATGGTCACCGAGGGACGCGCCCAGTACGCCGACCCCTGCAGCATGATCAAGGCAGTCGCCATGATGATGGAGCACATCGGAGAGATCGAGAAGGCAAAGAAGCTCAACATGGCCCTCGACATCACCACTCAGTTCGAGAAGAAGCTCGTCATGACCGGAAGGGACACCGGAGCCACCGGAGACGAGTTCGCCCAGTACGTCCTCGACACGATGGCAAGGCCCGACATCGAGAAGGTCTGGCAGAACTACATCGATGAGTCCATCGCCAAGGCGAAGAACTGATCACAATTCTATTTCCCTCCCTTCGGGGAGGGCTTATTCTTCTCTAGCAAATTCGCGAACTGCCCACTGGACGGCGAAATGTCAGAGTGGTTCGAGTCGAGAAGCCGGAAGCCCCGGAGCCGCCTGGCTTCCGTAGGGGCGGAATATTTGAGCTTCCGACGAACTGTCTATGAATCATCTACGTATTTAATCAGCAAGTTCTTCCGCTTTGAATCGGAAGATGTGCGTTTTCCGATACACGCTATTCCGGCGAGGTTTTTCACCTTTTGCTGTTAACTCGTGAATCAAATCGATTCCTGATTCCTCCAGCAGCTGAATTGGTCGAAAACCAAGCGCAATAATGTCCTTAGACCGCTTTTTTTAATGGAATAAAAGAGAGTGGTGCGATGGCCGGGAATCGAACCCGAGTACCTACCTTGGCAAGGTAGGAGTCTAACCGCTAGCTCACCATCGCAGCATTGCCTGTGATTGTCTGCTCCCATTTAAATCTTATCTGGACTCCTATCCACATCTTTATAAATGACACCGCATAGGCCACGGATATCACAGGTGCGCTATCATGACGGGCTTCGCGAAACTCGGTATCAACAAGAAACTGGTCAAGGCCATAGACGAGATCGGATGGACTGAACCCACCCCAATCCAGCAGAGATCGGTACCCGAAGGGCTCCTCGGGAAGGACCTGTTCGGGGAGGCCCAGACCGGGACCGGGAAGACCGGCGCATATTCCATGATAGTCCTCGGAAGGACCAAGTCCGGATCCGATACGCCCACCACCATCGTCCTCGCGCCCACCAGGGAGCTTGCGGACCAGGTGTCCAAGGAAATGAAGAATCTCGCAAAGTATTCCGGCCATGTCATCACGGCCATCTACGGCGGGGCATCCTACGGCAAGCAGATCGATGTCCTCGAATCCGGATGCGATGTCGTCGTCGGAACACCCGGCAGGATACTGGACCTCCACGGCAAGGGCATCCTCGACCTCGGAAAGGTGAAGGAGCTCGTGCTCGACGAGGCTGACAGGATGCTGGACATGGGTTTCATCGACGACATAGAGAAGATAATCTCACTAACCCCTGACACCAGGCAGACGCTGATGTTCTCAGCCACGCTCTCCGAGCAGATCTACGAGATCGCCGGCAGGTCGATGAAAGAGCCTCTGGAGGCCTCCGTGTCCCACGACGCCCCGGTCACAGACCTGGTCAGGCAGTACTATCTGGAGATCCCCCGCAGCAAGAAGATCGATGCCTTGAGAGAGATCATGGCCAACGGGAATCCGAAGATGCTGATCTTCTGCTCCACCAAGATCATGGTCGACGACCTCTACGACGGGTTCAGCAAGGAAGGCATGAAGATTGGCGCGATCCACGGCGACATGCCGCAGCTCAGGAGGGAGAAGACCGTCAGAGGCTTCAAGAACAACAGGATGAAGGTCCTTGTCGCCACCGACGTGGCCGCCAGAGGACTGGACATCGACGACATCGAATGCGTGGTGAACTACGACGCACCCGTCGATCCCGAGACGTACACCCATCGCATCGGGCGCGCCGGCCGTGCCGGGAGGACCGGAGTGTCCATAACGTTCGTCACCTCGAAAGAGGACAGGCGCATCCCCTCCTACGAGAAGTTCATGGGCAGGAAGGTCGAGAGGATCACCATCAAGCAGATCCCGAATATCAAGATCGACAACCCTGAGCTCAAAGCATTGCATGCGGACGAGGTCGTCAAAGATCAGCCTGCCGTCTCCCACAAGAAGAAGATAAATGCCACCATCAGGAAGGACGTGGTCATAAAGGCGGACATGGTCGTCATCTCCATCGACATCGGGAAATCCGCGGACGTGAACCGCACCGAGCTGGTCACCTTCGTGTCCGGCGTCGCCGGGATCCCCGAGGACATGATCGGACGCATAGGGATATCGTCCAAGGCATCCTTCGTGGAGGTCGCTACAGACCGCGCGGACGATGTCATCAGGGCTGTAAACTCCGCAAGGTACAACGGCAAGAAGGTCAAGGCATCCTACGCTCCCCAGAAGGAGAGGTGCAAGGACAAACTGGCCAAGAAGGCCTGACGGCGAGGCCTCCCCTCCATCCTTATATTTATAATATAAAAGTGAATCCCCCGTTCAGAAAAGAAAGGGTTGTCTGTGTAAGTCGCAGGCAGTTGTTTCAGATCAGTGATTGATATGATCTCAGATTTCACAGAGATAGGGATACCGGAGGATATTGCAAGAGCGATGGATGACATGGGATGGAAGGAGCCCACCCCCATCCAGGCGAGCGCCGTCCCCATGGGTCTCGAGGGCTACGACATGTTCGCCCAGGCCCAGACCGGAACAGGTAAGACCGGTGCCTACGGATCCATAGTGTTGGGAACGATCAAGTCGGGGAACAAGGTCCCCTCCGCTATCGTCCTCGTCCCCACGAGGGAGCTTGCCAACCAGGTCGCGGGAGAGCTCACCAAGCTCTCGAAGTACACCAACCATGTGACCCTCCCCATCTACGGAGGGGCCAGCATCGAGGGGCAGATCAAGAAGCTCCAGGGAGGATGCGACATCGTCGCCGGAACGCCCGGACGTGTCAGGGACATGGTCACCAGAGGGGTCCTGAACCTCTCCGAGATCACCACCATGGTGCTCGACGAGGCGGACAGGATGCTGGACATGGGATTCATCGAGGACATCGAGTACATCCTGAAGGCCATGCCCTCCAAGAGGCACACCCTGCTGTTCTCCGCCACCATGCAGGAGAACGTCAAGCAGCTCGCATACGATTACATGACCATGCCCAAGGAGATCTCGGTCTCCCAGGACGAGGTCGTCCTCGACAACATCAAGCAGTATTACATCTCCGTCGGAAGGAGGAACAAGTCCTGGGCTCTATGCAGGATCCTGGACATCGACCAGCCCAAGGCGCTGATCTTCTGCCAGACGAAGAAGATGGTCGACACGCTGGAGGAGAGGCTCAAGAACCTTGACTACAAGATCGAGGCCATCCACGGGGACATGCCCCAGTTCAAGAGGGAGAAGGTCCTGAAGGACTTCAAAGGGGATGGTGTCGATGTGCTCATCGCCACCGATGTGGCGGCCAGGGGACTGGACATCGACGACATCACATACGTCATCAACTACGACATGCCCGATGACCTGGACACCTACATCCACCGCATCGGAAGGACTGGAAGGGCCGGAAGGGAGGGTATCGCGGTATCCTTCGTCACCTCCGAGGAGAGGCACCTGGTAAAGGAATTCGAGATGCGTACCGGCATGGATATCCAGAAGAGGGACGTGCCCGAGGCCGAGGAAGGCACCAGGGACACCATCAAGAAGGTCGTGGACTACGACCAGATCTCCGACGTCTTCGGAATGTGCAAATTCGAGGTGAACCTCGGAAAGAAGGACGGCTTCAAGAAGGTCAGTCTCGCCGACTTCATCATCCGCAACGCCAGGATCAGGGAGGTCTCCATCGGTAAGATCGATCTCGGCGATGACTCCTCGATCGTGGAGGTCCACAAGGACTTCGGAAACAGGATGACAATGGACCTCACCAAGGCCAAGTACAAATCCAAGAGGATCACCGTTCGCGTCATCCAGGACTGATCTCATTTCATTTTCCCGGTGCTCATGCACCGGGCCTTTCTAAAAAAGAATCTCAGCAGCTGTCGGCCTTTGCTCTGTTGCTGAATGCCGCCTTGATGAAGAACAAGGTAGGGATGATCGTGAGGATCGCGGCCAGGACCATGGACAGATCGTAATCCAGGCTCAATCCCAGGTTGGAATGGATGATGAACGATGTTATCACCATGGTCATGAACATGGCCGGGAACAGCGTCATCATCGAGTAGGCCTTCTTCCCGGGGATGGTCAGTATGAATGCGGTGCATGCCCACAGCGTCAGGCAGGCCATGGTCTGGTTCATCCATGACGCATAATACCATAACGACTGGAAGTCCAGTAAGCATAGAGTGAAGACGAATATGATGGCCACTGCGGTGATGATCGTCGATATCTTCACATCCCTCGTGTCCCACTTCCGATCGTCCTGAATCATCATCCTCACGGCCCTGATCGCCGTATCCCCCGACGTGATGGGGCACGCTATCACACCGAGTATCGCCAGCACACTGCCCACTGGACCTAGCAGAGTCGTACAGATGTTGTAGACAACTCCCGATGGTCCGGACCCTGCGAGGGCGTCCGACAGGGACTGGGTGTCCGGGAAGAACGCCAGTCCTGCACCTACCCATATCAATGCGATGAATCCTTCGACGATCATCGCACCGTAGAAGACGCTGCGGCCGCTGCGCTCCGAACGCAGGCATCTCGCGACCATGGTCGATTGGGTGGCATGGAATCCGGAAACCGCTCCGCAGGCTATGGTGATGAACATGTCGGGGAATACCTCGACACCCTGGGGGTGCAGGTTATCCAACGTCATAGGAGGCAGCGAATATCCTTCGAAGACGAGTCCGCCGATGATGGCCAGGGCCATGAACACCAGAAGTATTCCGAATATGGGATAGATCCTGCCGATCACCTTGTCGATGGGCAAGATCGCCGAGGCTGCGAAATAGATGGCGATGACGACCATCCAGACCATGAAGTCGACGCCGGTCAGCTGCATCAGCAGTTCGCATGCGCTCTTTGCAAGCATCGCACAGGATATGATGAGCACTCCGATCAGGAAGATGAGCGCAGGGTACCTCATCGCCTTTCCGAGATACTGGGGGATGAGGTTGGACAGGGACCTTCCGCCGTTCCTCATGGACATCATGCCTGATATGTAATCGTGGATGGCACCGCCCAGTATGCAACCGAAGATCACCCACAGGAATGCTACCGGTCCCCACTTGGCACCCATGAGGGCACCGAATATCGGCCCTGTACCGGCGATGTTGAGCAATTCGATGAGATGGTTCTTCAGGGTGGGCATCGGTATGAAATCCACACCGTCGCGTTTGGAATAGGCCGGGGTGGGATTGCTGTACGGAAGGAATATCCTTTCAGCAAGCCTGCTGTAGAGCACATAGCCCAGAAAAAGGCAGACCGTACCGAACAGGATGAATAGCACGATTCGCGCGAATCATGTTTACTATAAAACTGATTCTTAGATACATAGACTTGAATGTATGATAGCATACATTGACGATCAGAAATCGTCAAGACTGACGCTATTCGGCCTCCTCTTCAGGAACGATTTCTGCACCCCTTCCACCACCTCGTCCTTCTCGGTGATGCTGCCGAAGAGTATCGGCGATGCCGGATCGTGGTGCATGTAGTTCTCCATCGCCTTACCATGGTCGCTGTTGGCGTAGCAGTACCTGCATCCGTTGGGACAGGTGTCGTACCATCCGATGTCCCTGGATTCGATGCAATGGCAGTGCTCCCTCATCCCGGCGTGCCGCATCTCCTTGAACTCCACGCCGTTGGCCTTCCCTAGGATGTCCAGCGTCATGCACGCCGGCCTCTTGATTCCGAACCTGGTGTAGTCCGCATCGGTGCCGCATATCTGCAGGGAGAGTCCATTCTCCTTTGCAATCTCGCCCATCCCTTTGGCCAGGGCTATCCTGTTGCCCTCCTTGATGAGCGTCAGCTCGGGCATGTTGGTCTCCAGCTTCCTGTACATCTGCACGAAGCTGAAGATGCAGCGGTCCACGTACGGCGACAGCTCCTTCGCCATGTAACCAAAGGTCTCCAGATGCCTCTCCACCGTGTAATCGCCAGTGAGAAGCACCGGATCGTATCTCCAGACGACCCTCTGCCTCCCGACCTGACTGGACAGTTCCTTCAGCGTGGCCATGCTCTCATCTATCGACGGGACACCGGGCTCAATGTCCTTGCCGTAGGCGGTGATGGTGTAGAAGAAGTAGGTGTTGAAGCGGTCGGTGATCCTATGGAGATCGTTCAGTATCGGCCCGTAGTTCTTGGAGCAGAACACCACACAGTCGACCTTGTCGGGGGTAAGCTCGTAGCGGTTCACCTTGTCCGGGAACATGGGGTTGCGGGAATACACGAAACCCTCGTCGAACCTTCTCAGAAGCCATTCGGTGTAGTACTGCACCGTGTCGGTCCGACCGCCGGTATTGATTATCATGAATTATGCCGGGGGAGCCCCCGGCTGAAATGTTTCACTGCTCGATCAGGACGAGGACGTCACCGATCTGGATGGTCTCGACGGATTTCCCCTCGAGCATCAGGGCCTTCTCCAACTGGAAGAACTCTGCGGGGACGGTGAGGGTCTCTCCGTCAGCATCGATCTCCAGAGCTCCGGTAGCCAGTCTGGCCGCCGCGTCCTTCACGTCCATGGCAGCTACTGCAGACACGATGGCCTTCGCCTGACCCTTGTACGCGGGTCCGAGCTTGGCGTGCACCGGTTTCACCGCGATGACCTCCTCGGTCAGTGCGGCCTCGGCCTCCACCTTGACCTCCTTGGCCTTGGTGGTGTCCTTCAGGTCCTGTACGGAGGACTCGAGGAAGCTCAGGTCCTTTCCGACGAACTCGACCATCGCAAGCTCCTGGTTGAGGGGGATCTTCTTCTCTCCCTTCCATGCGCGGATCTGCGCGATGACCTCCGCCAGCTTCTCTCCCTCCTCCTCGGCCTTCTCGTCGATGAAGATGGGCTTGGGCCAGCATGTCAGATGGATGGACTTGCCTCCGTCGATCTGCTTCAGGTGGGACTGGTAGACCTCCTCGGAGATGTGTGGCATCATGGGGGCCAGGAGCTTCATGCTTCCCAGCAGGACGTTGTAGATCGTGTACCTGACAGCGTCGTCGTCCCTTCCCTTGACCATCTCGATGTAGTTGTCCGCGAGCTCGTGCCAGATGAAGTCCTCCAGGACCCTCATGGCCTTGTCGAACTCGTAGACCTCCATGGAGTCGGTGACCTCCTTGACAGTCTTGGAGTACTTGCTGATGATCCACCGGTCCGTGAGCCTTAGCGAGTCGCACTTCTCGGGGACGTCGTGGATGAACTTGGATGCGAACTGGCCGATGTTGTAGACCTTGTTGCATATCTTGCTTCCGCGGATCACATCCTTCTCCCTGAACGCTGTGTCCATTCCGAGGGAGCAGGTGGTGACGTAGTACCTCAGCGCGTCCGCGCCGTACTTCTGCAGGATCGGTATGGGGTCGATGACGTTACCGATAGAGGAGTGCATCGGGGTCCCGTCGGGGGCCATGATGAACCCGTGGATCATGATGTTCTCCCAGGGGATCGAGTTCTCGATCTGGTCCGCTCTCAGGATGGAGTAGAACGCCCACGTCCTGATGATGTCGTGGGACTGGGGCCTGAGGGACATGGGGAACAGCTTCTTGTGGAGCTCCTCGTCCCTTCCCCAGAACGTGTTGTACAGCGAGGAACCGGAGGAGTCCATCCAGGTGTCGAACACATCGGTGCATCCGATCATCTTGCCACCGCACTTGGGGCATTTATCAACAGGAGCGGCATCGAGGGTTGGATCACAATAACACATCTCCTCGGTGGCGCAGACCGCATGGCCGCACTTCTCGCACTCCCACACCGGGATCGGTGTGGCGAAGACGCGCTGCCTGCTGAGGACCCAATCCCAACTGAGGGAGTTGGTCCAGTCCTGGAGCCTGACCTTCATGAACTCGGGGAACCAGTTGATCTCGTCCGCCCTCTTGAGGATCTGCTCCTTGAAGTCGGTGGTCTTGAGGAACCACTGGGGGACCTGCAGGAACTCGATGGGCGTGTGGCATCTCCAGCAGATGGAGACCTGCTGGGGGTTGTCCTCCTGCTTGACCATGAATCCCTGGTCCTTGAGATCCTGAATGGCGGCCTCCCTGGCCTCGAGCACGGGCATGCCCTTGTACTTGCCTGCGAGCTCGGTCATCCTTCCCTGCTCGTCGATTCCCTTCTCCATCTCGAACTTGTACTTCATGGTCCATTCGAGGTCGTCCTTGTCACCGATGGTACAGATCATGACGTTCCCTGTTCCGTAGTCCATCTTGACCTTGGGGTCGGAGATGATCTTGACCTTCCTTCCGAACAGGGGTGTGACGAGCTCCTTCCCTACGAGCTTGGACTTCTCCTTGTCGTCGGGGTGAACGGCCACGGCCTTGCATGTGCACAGCAGCTCGGGCCTGGTGGTGGCGATGAGCATGTACTCGTCGGGGTTGTCCGCGAAGTGGAACTTGATGTAATTCAGCTTGTTGACGTTGTCCTTGTACTCGACCTCTGCATCCGCCAGTGCGGTCATACAGCTGGGGCACCAGTTGACGGGGAAGTTCGCCTTGTAGACGAGTCCCCTGTTGAACAGGTTGACGAAGGACAGCTGCGTGATCCTCCTGTAGTAGGGGGCGTCCGTCTGGTAATAGATGCTGGGATCCATGGACTCCCCGAGCATCTCATAATCGTGCGTCATCTGCTCGATGAAGCCGTTGGCGAACTCCTCGCACAGCCTCCTGTACTCCTGCCTCGGAGTGTCGAGCTTGTTGATCCCGTGCTTCTTCTCCACCTTGACCTCGATGGGCGTACCGTTGACGTCGAAACAGAGGGGGAAGAACACGTTGAATCCGTTCATCCTCTTGTAACGGGCCGCGAAGTCGATCATGGAGTATCCGGTGGCGTGCCCCAGGTGGAGCGGACCGGACGTGTATCTGGGCGGACAGTCGATGCTGAATACCGGCTTGTCGGATTTGGGGTCGAAACGGTAGTGCTTATCGTCCCTCCACATCTCCTGCCAGCGTTTCTCGATAGAAGCTGAATCGTATGCCATGGCTAACAGTCCCGCGTAGTCCCTGTTCTTATATTAAATATGCGCGCACGCGTTAGTACAGGTCAATCGGTCGCTCATGCTCATGATTTGAGATTCACCGTCATGGAGAAAGGAGGCAGGTCGTCCCAATATCAGACGGCGATACAATGGCTTGTGGACTACGGGCTTATCGCCCAGTGCTTCAACCTCTCGCTCCTCCAACTGCCTCTGGAGAGCAACAGGGAGGAGAATGCCTTCAAGCTCTACTTCCAGGACAGCGGACTGTTCGTCTCGATACTGGAACCCGGTTCGGCAGGGGACAACTGACCGGGGATATATGGATCTACAAAGGGGCCATCTATGAGAACATGGTAGCCGACGCGTTCTCCAAGATGGGTCGGAAGCTCTACTAATACAGGCGCGACAGCGGAGCGGAGATGGACTTCGTGATCAAGTTCAAGGGGAAACCGACCTTGGTGGAGGTCAAGCCCCGGAGCACCAAGGCCAAATTCGCGGATCATATTCTGGCGAACCCGGACACCTACGGCGTCGGCCTGTGCATAAAGCTCTGCGACCGCAACGTCGGATACGAGGGAGAGAAGCTGACCCTTCCGTACTACATGGCGTTCCTGCTCACCGAGGACCTCTCATGAACGTTTGGACGTCCACTGCTTCCTGGACAGGCAAAGAACGACGGTGACCACCTCGCCCAGGTACGGGTTCTCGAATACGCCCCTATGGTCCACAGTGAATCCGTATCTCCTCATGAGGTTTAGCGAGCGGACGTTATCCTCCATGCACTGCCCCCACACCTTGGTGACGCCTGTAGAGAACCCGTACGCGAGGACGACCTCCAGGGCCTCCGATGCGAATCCCTGTCCCCAGTACCTACGGCCTATCCAATAGCCCACCTCCGCATCCCTGGGGCCCTTCCTGAGGATCTTAGGATCCCTGTTCAGGCCGATGCATCCTATCGGTGTGTTGGATATCCTGGACACGATGGCGAACACCCCGGGATCGGAGAACACAGTGTCGATGATGGACCTGCTCTCCTCTATGGAATCGTGGGGCTTCCATCCGGCCATGTTCCCGATCTCGGGATCGCCGGCTAGGCTGTAGAGGACAGGTGCGTCCTCCTGCCTCCAGTGCCTGAGGATGAGGCGCGGCGTGCTCAGCTCGATATGGTCGGACATCGTCCCCGGGATCGGCTTCATCTATGATATCCTTTCCCGGACCCGCCGCCGTACTCGCCCATCATCCGTCTGTACGATATCCCTTCGGCATGCAATGCGGACATCACCCTTGACAGGGACCCCTCGGACAATGGCAACAACTGTAAAAATGCCCCCTCGCGGGGGCTGAAATGTTTCAGTTCTTCCTTCTGTTGCGGAAGGAGACCTTGGACTCCTTCATGTCGACGACGGAGGCCTCGAGCTTCTTCATCAGGTCCGACATGGTCTTGGTCAGGTCGTAGCCGACCTCCTTCATCATCACTCCGGTGCCGTTGATGTAGAGCCTGGCGGTGATGCTGTACTTGGGGTTGCCTCCGACCTCGTTGTACCTGGACACGTGGATGTTCAGGGACTCCGGCTTGTAGATCTTGGAGACCTTGGAGACCATGTTCTCGATGTCCTTATAGATGGCATCGGTGTAGTCCTTCTCGTTGTCCTCGAGACCGCTGATCTGCACGAAGAGCATGTCCCTCTCCCTGCATGCGGATATCAGCTCGAGCACGTCGTACTCGGTGATGACTCCGACCAGTCCGCTGCTCTCGATGACCGGCAGGGTGGAGAATCCGTTCTCCACCATGATGGCCACCGCCTCCGCGACATCCGCGTCCCATTCGATGGTCTTCGCTGAGGTGGTCGCTATGGACTCGACGGTGATCTGCGATCTGGAGCTCTTCTCCAGGTCGCCGATGGTCTTGTTGTCCTTCTTCCAGTTGTTCTCGATGATCTCCTTCATTCCGACGACACCGATCACACGGTCGGTCTCGTCGATGACGGGCAGGGTCCTGATATCCTCCCTGATCATCAGGTCCAGCGCCTCATCCATGAGGTCGTGGGCCTTCACCGCCTCGACGGGGTTGGTCATAATCTCCCAGACCTTGATCTCCTTCAGGGCCTTGATGTCCCTGACGATATCGATGATCTTGTTCCTCTTCACGACTCCGATGATCTTCTTCCCGTTCAGGATGGGGATCTGCCTGCAGTTGTTGGTGATGAACATCTCGGCGATCTTGGTGATCTCGAGTTCCATGGTGGCGGTCTGGATGCTACGTATCAGGTTCTTGACCTTGGCATCCAAAGATACGCTCTTCTTTCTGAGGATCGAGGAATATGTCACAACTCCGACATACGCACCGTTATCCACCACAGGCAGATCCTGGTACTTCGAATCCTTCATCACGGACAGAGCGTTCGCGATGGTCGATTCGGAATCGATGGTCGGAAAATCGGTGGACATAATCTTTTCGACGGATATGCCGTCGATTTGCGATCTCAGCATTGATAGCTTCTTCAGATCTTCTAGGTCCTTTACACCCATTTTTACACCTCGGATATAGAATCTGACTGTCGACAATATAAAATGTGGTAAAGAATGGTCGGATATACCGTTCATCCAGCATTAGCCAGTATGTTGAGGCGTCATCATCCTTTTAGACCGTCCGGATCCCGGTGAATTATAAATACCAGTCTCTCTACGAAATCATACGGGAATGTAATTTTTCGTACAATCTCGCAGAGAGACGATGCTTCAAAGCGTTTCGAAGGACCTTCCGGCCAGCAGCTCGTCCACGATCTCGGACACCTTGTCCTTGGGGATGCGCTTCTGCTCGGTGGAGTCCCTGTCCCTGATGGTGACGGTGCCGTCCTTCAGTGTGTCGTAGTCGACGGTGACGCACCACGGAGTGCCGACCTCGTCCATACGGGCGTACCTGCGTCCGATGGTTCCGGAGCCGTCGTAGTAGGCCTCCACCCTGCTGGTGTGGACGTTCTCGTAGATCTCCTTGGCGACGTCGTCGAGACCATCCTTCTCCATCAGGGGGAACACTCCGACCTTGATGGGCGCGACGGCAGGGGCCAGGTGCATGACCACGTAGTCCTCCTTCTCGTCATATTCGTAAGCATGCTCCAACACGGAGTAGAATATCCTGTCCAGTCCGTGGGAGGGCTCGATGACGTGGGGTATGACCCTCTCTCCGGCGACCTTCTCGGTCCTCCTGATGACCTGGAAGTACTCGTCGGTGAGCTCGATCTCCTCCCCGTCCACATTGATCTTCAGTTTGCCGTCCTTTATGGCGGACACCGGCATGGCGCCGATGGCCTCGGACACGGCCTTCGCCTTGCCCTTGAACTTGGGGCCGACGTTCTTGCTGTTGGACTGTATCTTCTCGACCTCCGTCTCTCTGGGCTCGTCGTACTTCTTGAAGTGCGTCAGGTCCTGTCCGGAGAACTGGGCATGCCTTGACAGATCCCAATTGCCCCTGTCCGCGATACCGACGATCTCCGTCCATCCGTAGGACAGGAGGACCTCTGCATCCCAGCAGTCCGCAGCATAGTGGGCCATCTCGTCCTTCTCGTGCTCCCTGAACCTGAGCCTCTTCTCATCGATCCCGAGGGAGACGAGGAGCTGCTTGGTGGTGTACACGAAGTACGCCAGCACGCGGTTGGCGATGACGCCCTTCTCCACGGCCTCCTTGACGGTCATCGTCGTGAGCTGAAGAGTTGTGTTAGGGATCAGGTCCAGCGTACCGTTCTCGATCTCCGGGAACCTGACCCAATCCTTGTCCTCTGGGTCCACGAAGAGCTCGACCTCCATCTGGTTGAACTCCCTCATGCGGATCATTCCCTGCCTGGGGGCGATCTCGTTCCTGTAGCTCCTACCTGTCTGGATGACTCCCATGGGGAGCTTCTCCCTGTTGTAGCGGTACAGGTTGGAGTAGTTGACGAAGATACCCTGGGCGGTCTCGGGCCTCATGTATCCAACACGGGCATTGCCGGGACCGATGTTGGTCCTGAACATGAGGTTGAACTCCTCCACCGGGCCCAGGTCGCCACCGCATGCAGGGCACTTGACCTTGTGCTCGACGAAGGCCTCCTCCAGCTGTTTGGGGGTAAGGACGTCGGGGTTGTCGTAGAACTCCTTGACCATGTGATCCGCCCTGTAGGGCGCCTGGCATTTCTGACAGTATGTGATAAGGTCCGCGAAGTTGTCCAAGTGTCCGGAGGCCTTGAAGACCTCCCTGGGGTTGACGGTCTCGGAATCGATCTCGACGAAACCCTCCCTGCCTTTGTAGATTGATCTCCACATCTCGACGATGTTGTTCTTCAGAGCGCATCCGAGAGGGCCGTAGTCGTACATTCCGGCGACTCCGCCGTACATCTCGAACGAGGGCCAGATGAATCCCCTGCGCTTGCATACGGACATCAGATCGTTGCTACTGTTGTCTGCCACGGGGATCACTTCAGCAGAGCTTTGAGGACGTCCACATCGTAGATCATTCCCTCGAGGTCGTCTTTCGTTCCGTGCACGGGCAGTTGTCCGAAATCGTGGGTCAGCATAATCTTGGCTACCTCCTGGAGGTTCGTCTTCTTGTAGATCGTCATGGGGTTCTTGACCATGAAGTCCTTGACCTTACTCTCGAAGTCGATGTACTTGTCCGTGGCCGCGTAGAACAGCGGCAGGACGTTCCTGTAGCCCGCCAGGTCGTCATCCTCGGAGATGCCCAGGATCTTGAGGGCCTCCTTGTCCTTCACCTGGTCGCTGAACAGGTCACGGTCGGTGATGATACCGACCAGCTTGCCCTGGGCGTTCAGGACTGGGAGCGCGGTGACGTCGCTGATCCTCATTGCGGGGACGGTGTACGTCAGGGGCTCCTCCTCGTATGCGGTCACGCAGGTGGTGTTGATCGCATCCTCCGCGGTCAGCTCCGTCTTCGTGTTCTTGATGATCTTCAGCAGGTCCGTGGGGGTGATGATACCGACCAGCCTGCCCTCGTCGACGACCGGTAGCCTGTGGATCCTCATGGAGTAGAAGATCTTCGCAGCCTCCTCGATGGTCGCATCGGGGGAGATCGTCTTGATCTCCTTCTTCATGATCAGCGAGAGCTGGTCCTCCTCGAACTTGCGGAATATGTCCCTCCTGGAGACGATACCCATGAGCTGTCCGTCCGATGCGCGGACGACCGGGAGACCGGTGAGCTTGTTCCTGACCATCATGTTGATGGCGTCGTTGCGGGTTCCGGGGACCTCCACGACGATAGGCGCGGGGACCATGATGTCCGCGACGGTCATACTCATTGGCTGCCCTCCGATGACCTCACTACGAGGACGGGGCACGAGGCGGCCCTTACGACCCTCTCGGCCACGCTCCCCATGAGGAGCTTGGACATGCCGGTCCTTCCAAGGGTACCCATGACAATGAGGTCGTACTTGGCGGACTCCTCGAGGATGACCTTGACAGGGGTCCCCTCCTTGACGGAGACGTCGGCCTTGACGCCCATCTCCTTGGCGAGGTTCAGGACGAAGTCCACGGCCTCCTGCCCTTCCTTCTCGAGCGTCTTGTAGACGTTCATCACCGCGGTGTCCATGGGCATGTTGGTGAGGACCGTCTGGTCCAGGACGTAGAGGGCCGTTACCTCAGCGCCGCTCAGCTTGGCGACCTCGAGCGCCTGTCTGACCGCAGGCTTGGTGTATTCGCTTCCATCGGTGGGAACAAGGATCTTGTTGAATGCCATGTTATCTTACCTCGATTCGATTCTTACACGGAATGGGGCGTTCCGACCGCCAGGTAAGGTTGCATCCCCCTCCCCAGGCACTACCGTCAGATACCCTCCGTTTACCTTGCACTTTATCCTTTTCGTGCGATATAATAACTTGCTCGAGAAATTGGAGAGCCGACCCAGCGTGTCCTCAGGGGCTCCGCCCTGCCCGGCAAGTATGTCTGCCAGGAGCTTCGATTCGGTAACGAGGTCGGGCTCGCAGAGCATGCCGTTGTCGGTGCCTATGGCTATGTCGACGCCGCTGTCCAGCAGATCTCTTATGGGTGTTTCCTTGCCGAAGTAGCGGTTGGAGCTGGGACAGACCACGACCGGCACCTCCGCCTCCGCGCATTTGTCCATGTCGTCGCGGGTGGCCTCGCACATGTGGACCACGAAGGCCGGGTCCAGGGACAGGATGAAGTCGATGTCCTCGCGGATCCTCTCGCTGGCATGTATCGCGAATATCTTCCTGGAATCCCTCACGGCGTCGGCCACGGCCTCGATGTAACCGTGGTCCATGTCGGAGATGCTCGGCAGGCCTATCCCGTCGGCCACCTCCAGTATGCCAGCCACCTCCTCCGGGTCGAACTCCTTCGATATCGGGCGCCCCAGGATGATGGCGTCCTCGCTGCATTCCCTGAGCAACCTGCAGCCCTGCAGACCGCCTTCCCTGAAATCTATGAAGGATGCTGCCCCGTAAGACGCGGACGCTCTGTCGAAGCGGACCATGTTGTCCTTCAGTGATTCCTGATCCAGACCGGACAGGTACCTGTGCTTCAGACCTTCAGGAGGCGCCACCAACTTCTCCAGGGACAATCCCGGAGGGACCTTCAAGCCGTAATCGGCGCAGTGGGTGTGGGCGTTGACCATGTCCACGATGAAATCCGCATAGGGGATCCCCCTCTCAGGCTCGCCCGTCTCTATCGTGGCGAGACCGTCCTTCACGTATATCGTGCAGGGTTCCGACCTGCCGCTGTCGTGCAGGATGCCTCCTGCAATGAAATCCTCGGGCGCGCGGGCTGATGTCATCTGTCATGCAATAGCCGAAGTCGGATAAAACGGTGGCTTCAGGCCCAGTAGGGCTTCTTGACGAACTTGTAAGCCATCATCGTCGCGGTGGTCGCCTCTCCGCATGCGGTGGTGATCTGCTTGTACTTACCTTCGTAGTCGACGACATCGCCGCAGGCGAACACGCCGGGGCGCGACGTGGACATGTCGAAGCCTACCTTGACCAATCCCTCGGGGGTGAGCTCCAGGTTCCACTTCTTCAGATCGTCGAGATCCGCGGATATCCCTATGTTGATGACGACGAGATCCGTGGGAACCACGATCTCCTTGTCGTCCTGCTTGATCGTGACGGATTCCACCTTGTCGGTACCGTTGATGGACACCAGGTTGGAGTTCATCATGGTCTTGACCTCGCTCTGCTCGAGCTGCTTCACCGTGGATTCGTCGGCCCTGAACTCCGCCCTGCGGTGGATGAGGGTGGTGTCCGCGACCTGGGTGGCTATGAGCGCCATGTCGATGGCGCTGTTCCCTCCTCCGAACATCGCGACCTTCTTGCCCACGAGCTCCTCTTTGGCCGGGAGGATGTACGTGACCCCCTTGCCGAAGAGCTCATCCTCTCCGGGGCATCCCATCTTCTTGGGCTTGAAACTGCCCATGCCGATGGCGATGATGACGGACTTGGCATGGTACTCACCCTTGGATGAGACCACTACGAGCTCCTCCTCCCCGTTGTTGATCTCCTCGACCTTCTCCTTCTCCTTGATGTCGCAGCCCATGGACTCGGCCTGGGCGTAGAGCTTGTCGGAGAGCTTCCTGGCCTGGATGGTCTCGAAACCGGGGTAGTTGTGGATACCTTTCTCGGGGTACAGGCTTACGAGCTGGCCTCCGACGCGTCCGGAGTCCAGCAGAAGTGTTGTCATCCCTTTGGATCTCGCATATATTCCAGCGGTTAATCCGGCAGGGCCTGCTCCGATGATGACAACGTCGTAATTCATTGTCCCGCTTAATCCCCGTAACCGTATAAAATGGGATAGGTTCAGTCAAGGCTAAAACTGGCTGGCGATAGTATCGGTTTATCTATCGCGAAAGCGTTCTTTACTTCCAGGGATAAGAATGGACAAGGAAGAGCTTTACTCCGAGAAGTTGATGAATCTCATTCTGGACACTATCGACGAGATCATAGTCATACATGACGCGGACCACAACATCATGTGGATGAACCATGCCGGCGAATCCGCATTCGGCATAAGCGTGGACAAGGCTCTGACGATGAAGTGCCATCAGCTGTTCAAGAACAGCATGCCCTGTGCGGACTGCACCGTGGCCAACGTCGTCATCGGCGAACCCACGTCGCCCGTCCGCGAGAAGGTCATACCCACCACCGGGATGACCGTCGCATGCAAGACCGTGCCGTTCATCAGGAACGGGAAGATACAAGTAGTCATCCAGTGCCTACGCCCTGTCGTCAAAGAGGAGTGAAAGCTAAATGACGACCAATACTGTATCCATTCCCGAGCCTGTCGCCAGGCTCATCAAGAGCCCCGAAGCGCACAAGGTTCTCGCTACCGTGTCTCCCGAGGGGGAGCCCCACGCGATAGTCTGCGCCAGCCTCGGCCTGTTCGACGAGCATATCTGCGCCGCCGACGTCTTCATGACCAGGACTGTCATGAACCTTGAGAAGAACCCGACGGCGGAGTTCCTGGTATGGATGGGGAAGGATGCGTATTCCATCAAGGCCACGGTGGCCGACAGAGTCACCGAAGGACCCATCTTCGACAAGATGAGCGCCTCGCTGGAGAAGTTCAACATGACCGTGGAAGCGGTCTACGTCTTCGCCGCGACCGAGATCTGGGACGAGAGCGCCTCCAAAACCGCCGGCGAGAAAGTGATCTGATGGAGCCGCGCCATTACAGGATGCTGGCCATCGTCCTCCTGGTCCTGGGGGCCATCCTGTCAGGACTCGGACTGGTGTTTATCTACGCTCTTCAGATGAACATGGCCGGCGCGATCATGCTGGTCTTCGGATGCGCCATGGCGCTGATATCCCTGCCGACGTTCATGATCCTGATGCTTCTCACTCAGGTCACTGACAGCAAAAAATGATGGGGGTTCGTCCCCCTTCGGGTTTTTTCAGAATTTGGACCTGTCCACTTCGGCGGGCCTGTGCTTGTTGAAGCAGTTCCTGCAGTACACCGGACGGCCCTGAGTGGGCTTGAACGGGACCTCACATTCCTGACCGCAGTCCGTGCAGGTCGCCTTGAAGAACTCCTTGGGCTTCTCTCTATCGTTCCTGTAGCCTCCGTATGCCATGTCTCTCAACCTTCTTGCATTATCAAATGCACAGGATGTGTATCAGGCTGAAAGTATAAAACTATTGAACAGTGAACAAAATAGGACAAAAAGAAGTGTGGCAAAGGGTTGATGACAGGGGTGACCCTGTCTTTGAGGGATCAGATGTCCCTTGTGGCGAGGGCCTTCTTCAGGACGGCGATCTCCTCGTCGGAGAGCGTGATCCCCTTGCCCATCTTGTTCCCATCGGGGGACCATTCCCTGATATCGTACTTGGGCTCCCTTCCGTTCCAGCTTATGAGTCTGAGCTCTTTGGTCCATCCTTTGGTCGATTCCGAGAGAACCGCGATCTTCTCGGTCACTTCGTAGCTAAAGTCTGCGGGCATGGTATCTACTGAGACACCGTAACTATATCATAATATTTAAAATAAAAATAAACGCGCGTAATATAGGGATCCGGGCTCACCAGCCCTTCCCGAAGGCCATCCAGATGGACATGTACACGTTGGCCCAGCGGGGGCGCCTTAGCATGGCATATGCCCCTCTCAATAGAGAATATCCTCTCCTGAACGGCCTCACGGCGTCGATGTAGTCAGCCTCGCCCCATCCCTTGAACGTCTCCAATGCATCCATGAAGTGGCGGTCAAACATAATGTCCTTCCTGACCCATCTTGCGTAGCCGGAAAGATCGCCTCCGGCGATCCCCTCGGCGGCCTTCCTGCCTGATATCAGGGCGGCGCCTATCCCTCCGTAGCAGAGGGGGTTGGCGAGCATGGCCGCATCCCCTACAAGGCAGCAGTTTCCTTCCACGACCCTCCTGTCGGTCCCCGACACTATGTATCTGATGCCGGTCTCCACCGGATCCTCGACGGAATCCCTGCCTACGGCGTATCCCACGGACCTGAGGCCGTCCTTCGAGGGGAAGTCCCATCTGTACGCTCCCGGATATTTCGTGGATACCTCGAAGCATATCGTATCCGAATCGGAGTCTCCCTTCACAAGATTGTTGACGGCTGCGAACCTGACCTCCGGGACGGTGCCGAACACATCCCTGCGGACCCTGGAGAACGCCCCATCCGCACCTATGAGGTACCTGCAATGATAGACGGTGTCCCCGCAGACCGCTGTAATGCCCTCTGGATCGGTCTTCACCGAATCCAACGAGACTTTGACAAACTCCGCACCGCTGCCGTCCCTGAGATCCTTCAGGAGGCGCTCGCGATCGATTATATGGCCCTTGACCGGGATGTCCATGTCGACATCCCCGCATGTGATCCTTATCTTCCTGATTCTGCGGACCCTGCATCCCTCCGGGGCCCCGGACAGGGCGAACAATCTGTCGCTCACCGCCTCCCCGCAGGTCCTGTGGTAGCGGCCGTAGCTGTCCCCGGACATCCTCTCGACGACCACCACGCCCTCGACGCCCAGCCTCCTGAGGTGATACGCGGCGGATGAGCCGGCGAGGCCGGAACCGACTATGAGGACGTTGCAATCTACCATCGCTTCGGTGAATACTCTCCGTTTATAAATTGAAAATGGGATTCTTTTTCATGAATACGAAGCAAGAGATCGTTGATGCCATGAACGGCGAGGGAGACACATCCCCTCCAGCCCTCTTCACTCAGACAGGGACCGTGTCGATGATGGCGGCATGCGGCTGTCCTTGGCCCGATTCGATCTTCGACCGTGACAAGCTGATCAGGCTGGCCCTCCAGCCCCACGAGCTCTTCGGCTTCGCCACCGTGAGGATCCCCTTCGACATCACCGCCGAGGCCACCGTCCTCGGATGCGGCACCGATAAGGGCGACGGCTTCAGGCAGCCCGCTGTCATCACGTCCCCTTACGACACCGGGGAGGTCCTCGATCCCCCGGACTTCATGTCCGTGGACGAGTTCCTGGCCTCCGGAAGGGTCGCGATGCACATAGATGCCGCTGAGAAGATCTCCAAGGAGCATCCGGACCTGTTCCTCACTGCATCCATGGTCGGACCGATGTCGGTCGCAAGCTATCTGACCGGCATGGAGAACTTCATGATGGGCATGTTCATGAACCCCGATTCCGCCAAGGCCTGGATCGAGAAGATGCTTCCGTACCAATGCGCATACGCCAAGGCGCTGTCTGAACACGTGGACAACGTGTTCGTCATAACCGAGGGCTCGGAGGACACCATGGCCCCCGACCAGTTCGACGAGTTCGTCACGCCCTACGAGACCAGGCTGCTGTCCGGCATCAGGGAATCGTTCTCTACCGTCCACACATGCGGGACCACGGACAACGTCCTGGAGAAGCTGGCATCGCTGGGCGGCACTGCGCTGTCCGTGGAGGCGTCCAGGGACCCCCAGGGTGTGTTCGACCGCGTTTCGGACAAGGTGAAGCTCATAGGCGGCGTGGACCCGATAAACGGGCTCCTGCGCGGCAACCCGGCGGACATCGTCGCATCCGCCAAGATGTTCGCCGAGATCGGATACCCTGTCGTGGGACCGGAGTGCGGCATACCGCCGCAAACCTCGGACGAGTGCCTGATGGCCCTCGCCAAGTACAGGGAGATGTGAAAGTGGATTTCGATAGAGCGATACAGGAGAGACATTCCGTAAGGCAGTACACCGATCGGCCGATCGAGGGGGATGTCCTAGAGAGGCTGCAGGCGGAGATCGCGAAGGTCAACGAGGAGAGCGGGCTGAAGGTGCAGCTGTTCCTCAACGAGCCGAAGGCCTTCGGCGGCATGATGCTCAAGGGACTGATGAAGTTCAAGAACGCAGTGAACTACATCTCGATGATCGGGCCCAAGTCGGACGACCTGGATGTCAAGGCGGGATACTACGGGGAGCACCTGGTACTGTTCGCTCAGACGCTGGGGCTCAGGACCTGCTGGGCGATGATGGCCAAGAAGAAGGAGTCCGAGAGATCGTCCGATGACGGGGACAGGACCGTGATCAGCATCTCCATCGGTTACGGGGAGAATGATGGTGCGCCCCACAGGAGCAAGCCTATCGGCGAGTTCGCAGATATTGAGGGCGCTCCCGAATGGTTCGTCAGAGGGGTGGAATGCGCCATGCTTGCCCCAACCGGAATCAACAAGCAGGGATTCAGATTCGAGAGGGACGGCGATAAGGTCAGGATAGTGACCGGCAGCAGCACCCTGCAGATGATCGACAGGGGCATCGTCATGTACCATTTCGAATACGGTGCCGGCAAGGAGAACTTCACCTGGGTCGACTGAACGTCAACCCGAAACCCCTTCCATTGTTCTAGAGCCTTAGCTGACCGAGATATGGTAATAATAAATGGCGAACAGGGAGGGATTCGAACCCTCGGCTTGCAGCTTAGGAGGCTGCCGCCATATCCAAGCTAGGCCACCTGTCCGTTGGATGCCACTATATGGGAGCCACATAAAAGGATTTTGGTAGTGCAACTTTGCTTGTCCCTTCAGGAGAACGGTATCGATACCCACGAGTTCCTCAGGTCGACGGTGAAGGAATATTCGTCGATGAACTGCAGCATGCGATCGACATATCCGGTGGGGATGAGGAGCGGCGTTATCGCTGCCACCATATGGTGACCTTCCGCGACCTCGTACTTGGTGCAGTTGAGGTATATGTCGTAATCGTACCAGTCGCTGTCAAGTTCGGTACGCTCTGCACAGGTCTCCGGATCCTTCGTGGAGGTGGGGTTGTACAGGTCAGCGTACCCGTAGGTCACCAATTTGGCCTTACCCTTCATGGTCTCGAAGTTCAGTATGTCGTAGTTGCCGAGGCCTCCTCCTACCCAGGATGCAGCCTCCTTCACCGTGACCTTTCCGGCCTCATCGAGGACGTAATCGACGAATTCGAACTCCTTCTCGGATACATCGAACAGATAGACCGAGACAGGGAGCATCTCCCTTCCCAGGTCGTCCGTTTTGATACGTAGATGGAATATGCCTCTGCCGTCGACCGTGCCCGTATCCTCGATGTCCATCAGGTACGTGCCGTAATCCAGATCCACGATCTGCTCCGCACGGCTCACTGCCCCGTAGTCCAGATCGGATTTGGCCAGCGTTACGGTATCGGACGGGAATCTGTATTCCTTCATCTCCCCGTCGCCCCAGCCGTCGACGGACGTCCAGGATATGCAGTCGGCCGATTGCATCAGTATGTCGGGCATCTCCTCCACCTTGTTGTCGGCACTGAAGAGATAGTGGGAGAACCATCTGTTCACGACGGCGGAGCTCATCTCTCTGCCGATCATCAGATCGTAGCTGCCGGTCCCGCTGGACAGGTAGTCGTGACCGCCCTGATGGAGTATGACCTTGACATCCATGCCCGCGTCGACGAACCTCATGTATGTTATGTAGGCGCAGTCCGCCACGACGTTGTAGTCTTTGAGGCCGTGGCAGATCATTACGGCGGTGTCGCTCGGGATCACTTCGGCGACCGCCCTCCTGGCCCACTCGGAGTTGTAATCCCCGTTGTTGGCCTTCTCGAGCTCCTTGACCTTCCCCCAGTACGCCAGATGGGTGTCCTTGACCCTCTCCCATTCCTCCTCGTCCATGATGGCGGAACCGGTCTCCGATGTGTAGAATGCGAGATACGATTCGCCAGGGTACATGGCGCAGCCCTGGGAATTGACGTAGTTGTACATGGATTCCATACCGGAGTACTCGTAGACTGCCTTCAGGTTGTCTATGCCCATCGCTGCCAGTGCTATGCATGAGCATCCGGCGTAGGACCTTCCGAGCATGCCCACATCGCCGCTGCACCAATCTGCTTTGATGGCGATGTTGCTAGTCCTGTCGGTGTATGCGACGGCATCGCCGGCGAACCATTCCACAATGCTCCTGTACGCCTCCATCTCGACATCGGTCTGACAGGTCTGTATGCCGTCGGAACCGTATGTCCCGATCCCCGATGCCGTGGCGAACGCGTAGCCGCGCACGAGGAGGTCGTCCAAGGCGTCCAGCCTCTCGAAGGCCATCATCTCTCCCCTGACATCCTCGTAGTACCATTCGGATTGCTCTGAGGCGAGGGCGTGCTCCATGGGATCCGCGGTCCCTGACTGCTTGCGCGGCTCGGGACTGTCGTACATCCTGTCTATGTCGAAATCGGAGCTCTCGAAATCATACACCGCCTCCCCGGTGCCTGCGGAATAGACCCTGGCCTCGAAGATGACGGGTGCCTTGTACTTCCCCTCCATCGCGGACCTCGGGACCTGTAGGAACACCTTGACCAGATCCATCTCACCGTCGAGGTCGGTGTCGTGCTCCGACTCGACATAGACGCAGAAGCGCATTATGGTGCTGTCTGCGTTGGTGTAGCCTTCGGTCTTGCCGTCGGTGAATTCGAATATCGGCGCCGCCAGGCCGTTCGCGATCAGCGGAGTGCCTTCTGCGATCGCGCTCTTAAGCGGTCCGGCCTCCCCGATCATGGTCTTGAGGTCCTTCACTGAAGCTTTGGAATCGGGATCGCCTTTGCAATCGATGCCGCATGCCCCGACCATGTTGTCCCAATTTATCGGGTAGTCGCCCAGAAGGGTCTCGGAGACGCCGGCGTTCAGCAATGCGAAATGGGTCGCGGTACGGACCGTCAGATCATCCGTGTATTTCGCAAGGGTCTCGGCCGCGTCCGGATTGTACGATTCCATGTAGGACCAGGTCAGATCCCGGTCGCCCTCATCATATGTCAGATGTGATGCCGCCAATGCCAGAAGGATGGCTACAATGGCGATTGCTACGATCTTCCGATTGGTCATGGATATCGTGCTTAACGATTGAATGGGTAACTGGATGTTAAACTATTGTCCGTTAAAACTGTGTCTCATTATAAGCTACTAATATCGTGAAAACTGTCCGCTCTATGCAGTCAGCTCCTCACCTTTATGCTCTGAGTAGGGATGGGCCCCCGGTCGCCCGGGGGTAAAATGGGTGATGCACTCTCGGCCATGCGGCCGAGTTAAGTCGTTTTTTGGGATGGACTGCGCCTTTTTCAGGCAATTATGACATTTACTGAACAATACATAAACATATAGCTGTAATGCTTGTAACTTTTGTCATGATTGTTACTTTTGTAAATTACGTTATCAATGTTATTAAATAGGCGGATACCGGTATGGATGGTGGGGATGCGCTCTGCAGTCTGGTCGTAAACAGAGGATAATGATCGCTTGCGTGACGTTCGAGACAACGAAAGTCACAGACCCTATCCTCTTCTACGAAATCAACAAGGCCCACATCATCCACTATGTGCGGGATCCTACCAGCCAGAGTGCCAGTGTTTACCTGGAGTTCTATGACCGTGTCAAGGAGATTATCGAAGAAAAGTCCCCTCGCCACGTCGACATTGTTGAACATATCGAGAAGGTCTCAGATTTCTCGCTCATGCTCAAGACGGTGCTCGGCATCATCCAAAGCGAACATGATGCCGCGAGCGCCTCAGGAGAGAAGTGCGAGATCTATGTGAACGTCTCCTCCGGAGGATCAGAATATGCCGCAGCTGCGGCAATCGCTTCCATGATGGTCCCCGGGACGATACCGTTCTCCGTCGGAACCAAGGAATACACCGTGGACACCGAAGGTGTCAGAAAAAACTACTTCATCGATGGCAAACCAGTAGGTCTTACCAAGTCCACTTATGATCCGAGACAGCTCCCTAGCTATTCCATCCAGATTCCAGAAGAGCGTCTCGTCCGCGGACTGAGGATCCTGGACCAGAGAAACAACAGCAGACAGTCCGTAACGAGCGGGAAGATGATCGCCGCTCTGAAGGATGCTGAGGTCTGGCACAGGGATACGGAGACGAGCGACCCCAACCGCAAGTCCACCCAGCGCCAGACCGAGGCCGTCTATTATCAGAGGGACTTCATCGGCAAGTGGCTCGACAAGGGCTGGATCGAGAAGGATGACCTCAACTCCAGATACGTCCTCACCGATGAGGGCCGCAACATCATCAATACGTTCTACGTCGAGTGATCCTGCCACTTTTTGGATTGTTCCTTCAGCATCTATTCCGTTCACGCTACGCACTCGTCCCTATAATAATAAAAATAACATAATTTACAAACATTACAACAATTACAATTAATTGTTATTATACCACTACCGCCATAGTAGTATTGCAGCCCCCAAGACTGCAGGTGAAAAACATGGCAAACTACAAGCAGACCCTACTCTCCCCCCTTCCTGCAAGCAGGATCAGGGAGCAGAACTACATGAAGTACGACAAATACGGATGCCGTATCGACCGTGATAGGAAAAGAGAGATGAACACCATACTGGCGTTCTTCGACTGATGGATGGATCAAACTTGTTGAAAATCAACCGATAAAAAGATTGGAAAAGAGTTTTGGGGGAGTTGGGGTGGAAACCCCAACATCACTCTTTCTTAGCGGCGTCCCAGACCTGGATGAACTCGACACGTCCGACACCGAAGGCGGCCCTGAGGTCGGCTACGACCCTGTATTTGGCGATCGCCCAGTTGTTGTCGAACTTGCAGACCTCTGCCTCGGTGACGACGACCTTGTCGTCGGAGACAGCGACCTCGAATCCCTCGGAGGTTCCGATGGTGAGCTCGATGATGGCCTTTGCCTTTGCTTCGGGCTCGGTGATCTCTTCAGTGACGGTGAAGACGTACTTGAGGTCGTGGCCGGCGAGCTGGTTGTTGAAGTCGACCTTGACACGTCCGGCTGCGACGGACATGACAACTCCGGTCCTGTTTCCGAGGGAGACGGTGAGTCCGGGGTAGGGGTTGATCTCCTGCTTGTAGAACTCCTTGAGGGGGTGGAGCTCGATGAGCTTGGGGTTCCTTGCACCGGCTGCCTTCTCGCAGGGGATGGTGACTGTGGTCTCCTTTCCGATCTCAGCGGACTCGATGGCTGCCTCGAGGTCGGGGAAGAGAGTCTTGGATCCGAAGAGGAATGCCATAGGGGCGTAGGTCATCTTCTCGTTGAAGATTCCGGCCTCTTTGGCTGCATCTGCGTCTGTAGTGTCATAGAGCCTCTCGTCGACATCGGCGAGGTATGCCTTGTAGGTAAGGCGAACGAGCTTCTTTGCGTCTGCCATGATATTCACCGTGAATGGTAATTAACTATCTGCGCCCATTACCTCTTTTAATATAAAACTATGGTGCGGTAAAGAAACGTCTATGAAGATGCTGGCAACACCGCATGGCAGAGTGCATCTGGCCCATATCCATCCATCAGTATGGCCGTCGGAATCGCTGTTTATAGGCATCTGGAAGATCATCTGATACAGGGCCAGCGTTCGGAATAAAGTCGTGCAAAGACATATAAACAACATGCTTATTCTCTGCTTTACTAACGCCGTCTTTGCATAGCCCGGTAGTGCGGCTGACTTGTAATCAGCAGGTCCTGAGTTCGAATCTCAGAGACGGCTCCACTCTACTTATCACTATAATATCTGGCCTGATTGGTCTGAAATCGTTGAACCGATACTCTACATGAGCAATCTCTGAGTGCATTTCGATGATTATGAGAACTAATACAAGCACTCATCTCGATTCGATTGTACGCATTAGAATTCCCGAAGTAGAAAGAATCCATGATGGTGAGGGTCAATAAAACCTAGCCAGACTGAAACGAGCAGCGCCACGAATGCTCCAATAGATATCTAGAATGTAGAAAGGAAGGTTATGTGTCATAACCCCTCCCCATTCGGGGAGGGGTAAATCGTTTTGCAGGTTATTGGTTGCTTTAGACGCTCAGTTCATTCTCTTACTCAGCTCCTGTTGAGCCTGAGGAAGAGGATGACCGCCATCAGGGCGATGAGGATGACCAGGACGAG
>JAEEGL010515448.1_pt1 | contig 28220 bp, 23 predicted proteins | sample 9134231 | NCBI WGS metagenome assembly JAEEGL01 (sample SAMN16246548, study PRJNA631951) | gut metagenome | biome: gut microbiome; feature: rumen; material: fiber-attached | host: Bos | place: Iran: Karaj | collected 2018-10
GAGCAATTCGTATATCATATGGTGTCAAAATTTACTTTTGACACCTACATCTTATTATTTATCGACATCCTATGTTCATATTATACTCTGAATTGTGGTAAAATATGAAAAGAAAATTTTGTTTGGGGGACGTTGACTTATGGGGATGAATCATAGGATTCATATCGGCTTGAATTTTCATGTAAATTTCTGCCACGCTGATCGTGGTGATTCCAATGACAATAACGGATTTGGCAGAGACCTTGCCCAGATTCGCAGTATCCTTGAGATACTTGGAAAAGCAAATAATGAAGGGCAGCCTGTGCGTGCAGCATGGGATTTTGAGAATGAATATACTCTTGGAAGAATTCTTCCATCACTGGGGCCTGATGTGATTGAGGGCGTAAAAGCAAGACTGAGGGAGAGAGGCGATGAGCTTATGATCTCCGGAAGTCATGCGGATATTTTTGCTGCTATGACAGGAGAAGAGCTAAAGGTAGCGGTCAAGGGAGCAAACAATATTTTGGGGGATACATCCGATACCCTGTGCTCTTATAAAAATATCTTTTCGCCATCACAGATTGGACTTCTGAAAAAAACAGGAGTAAGAGCTGTAGTCCTTGGTAACAGTAGTATCGGTCCCGATGCGCTTTCCACAGTAGCGCCTGAGCTTAGAAAATCGGCTTTTGTTCAATATAATCCCACAACCTACAGACATGGCAATGAATCCATCACGGTAATGCCATCATATTCACCGGCAGATATTGTGGATGCAGGAGCACTTAAAAATCTTCTTTTGGAGCTTCGTGAAAAACAGCTGTCGGGAGATATTGAGAGTGATCTTTTCATTCTTATTAGTGAGGATATTAGTAGCCCGTTTTGGGAGAGCCTTGGCATTCATTCTTTGTTTACGCCTGTAACAGGAACAGAAGGCCTTGCAGGATTCCTTAAGGATTTAAGGAAGCTTGATTATGTGGCTTATAATACCCCTTCAGGATATTTGAAGGATCACCCCGCTGTTTCTGAGTTTTCTTTTGCAGGGGATATTTCAGGCGCGGGAGATCTGTCAGCTATAGGTGAACTTCCCTATGAAAGACTTTTCCATACAAGGGCGGAGAGAGCCAGAATGTACAGCAAAACATATGCTGCAGATAAGGCATCCGAGACATTGTCTTCAAGAGTTAAGCTCTTATCAGGAATAGGCTTTTCAGGAGTCAGTCCCGCTCCTGTAAGAGAGAGATTTGATGCTTCTGATAAGCTTTCGCTTGAAATTCAGGAGACAGAGAGAAAAGCTGTCAACGAAAAAGAGATGTCCATGCGCACCAGCGGCCGACAGAGGCTTAATAACAGCGCTATTGGTAAACACCTTTACTCCAGAAGAAAAGATGATGAAGAGAGAAATTCCTTTATCATTATGAATACATCAGGTCAGAAAACCATGACCTTCCAGCTTGCTATAGAAAGCGGACAGTGCCCCAAGATTGGCACCCTTGTGCTTGAATGCGATGAGTGTCAGATTGACAGCTATACCGCCATCCCCATGGATTTTGACGGACGTTTTGTAGTAAGCGCTTTTGTGATGATAAGATTTGTGGAGGCTCAGAATACCTACAAGATTTATTATCACTTTGACAGATCTGATCTTCCAAAAGAAGTGCATAAGCCTTTGATCGAGGTAAAGCCGGAAGAGATTCCTGTTTTCCATGCAGAAGGTGCCATGAAGAGACTTCTTGAGGCACAGGGCAAGCTTAAAAAGCCCGAGGAACCCAAGCAGGATGAGAACAAGGCCGTGGCTGACAGAATAGCTGCCATGAATGATGCAGCATCTGTAGGACGAGCAGCAGTAGCAAATGCGGTTACAGAAAAAGAGTCCTATGTTGTAGAAAGCAGAAGCAGGAACCTCAGAATAGTAATCACAGGAACAGGGGCCAACAAGGGTAAAGTCCGTGAAGTATTTTATGGCGATGAGAAAATCGGTGATGATCAGTTCCTTGCATCATATCTTAAGTCTGACGGAAAAGTAAAAGAATTTGAATGTAAGAAGATTGAGGACGTAGAGCTAGGCGGAAGAGGAGAAGGCGTAAGGATTACCGGAGAAGTCCATGATTCCTTTGGAAGTGCACCCGGCAACTATACCCTTATGTTCATAAGCTCTCCTGCGCTTAAAGGTGCTGATGGAATTTTTGTTTATCTGGATGTAAAATATCCTGATCCATCAGGTCTTGGAATAAAGAAGTACGAGGAAGTTGCACCCTTCCAGATTTCACCTTTATACAGGGCCGGCGTTTCTGTTATCAGGAAGGGCTTTACCGGAGAGATCTCCGATTATCCCGTGTCAGGTTTTACAAAAACTGTAAGGGAGAACTCAAATGTCAGCTCATTTAATCATCAGCTGACAGCAGGACTTGTGGGATTAAAAGGCGCTTTATCAGGTCTTACCATAAGCTTTGCAAGAGAGGTTCTTGGCAGCATGACGGTATGTCCCGGAAGACTTGTTACTGACGGCGACGGACAGCATGTAAGCCTTAATCCATTTGGAACCTATGGCAGGAGCGACAGGAAATATCCTTCTTTGAGCGCAGGAATAGTTCAGAAATACAGCGATATTGTAAATGAAGGAAAAGTCTACAACGCAGCTGAGGGCTATGGCGGTGTTCGTGAAAAAATGTGTATGTGCCTTGCAGGTTTTGCAGGTGCCAACATGACCGATGCGCAGATCGGTGAACTGACTGCCTTTAGTGACGGAGCAGTAATCTGCGGAGATGAAGCAGGAGTTATACATCCCTTCGAGGGCGATAATGTCGAACTTCCCAGTAAGTTTAAAACACTTCCTGCAGGAAGCGATATGCCTGCCGATGAAATGCTTCTTAAACCCATCAGGACTGAAATTGCTAAATACATAAAGGGTAAAAAGAAATAAATATTGATGAACAAATGTAATGATTTTTCAAAAGGAGCTATGGAAGGATGTATGGCAGCGCTGCTTACGGCAGTGCTGTTCATGGTTATTTGCCTGATAGAAAAAGTAGCCCCTTTTGGCGACAAAACATTTTTATATCTGGATATGAAACAGCAATATGTTGATTTCTATTCCTATTACAAAGCCGTCTTCCATGGTCAGGACGGCTTTTTGTGGTCTGAAAACTGCGGACTTGGAAGTAGCATGACGGGTATCTGGACATACTACCTGACAAGTCCTTTTCTAATACCCTTTATCTTTATATCTGAAAAAATGATTCCCACATCGGTAACATTTCTTATATGCGCAAAGATGGTAGTGGCAGCTTTTTCAATGGGATTACTTATGAACTATCTCTCCAAAACCGTGGAGGAAAGCTCCTTTGATGAAGGCGCTGCAGGCACTGTATTAAAGGCTGTTTTTGGTACAGCTTATGCCTTTAGCGGCTGGATGGTATCCAATATGACAAATACCATGTGGGTTGACGTGGCAGCGATTTTGCCTCTGGTTTTTATGCTTTATCTAAAGCTCCTTCGAAATGAAAAGAGAGTTAAGGTCCTTTATGTCATAAGTGCGATGGTTATGATTTTTCTGAATTATTACATTGCTTTTATGATGGCGTTATTCCTTGTGATCTTTACGATCATACTCTTGGTTTTAAGACTTATTGATGGCAAAAGCTTTATCAGAGTTACTCTTTATTCGTTACTGTCGACGATACTTGATATTTGGTTTTTGATTCCTGTTGTTTTTACTTTAAAGGGAAGCAACAAGGATCACAGCAAAGGCTTATCGGCAGCATTTCATAATATACTGCCATCATCTGAAGCTGTAGGTAAAGACATCTCGCCCTTAAGCGTTATTTCCAAGCTCTTTACCATGAGCTATGACAGTATAGAGATAATGGACGGACTTCCCAATATTTATGTGGGCACGGCGGTTTTTGTGGTTGTTATTCTTTTCTTTTTAAATCTCAGGATTGGTTTTAAGAAAAAGATGGCTGCATTATTTTTTATGCTGATTACGATGGCGTTTTTCTGCGTGGATGCACTAAATAAGCTGGCTCATTTTGGGACTGAGGCCTACGGCTACCTTTACAGGTACTCTGTTATCTTTTCGTTCTTTTGCCTGATAATTGGATTTGTATGTCTTTGTAATGGGGATGGAATTACTGCCGGCGGAACACTTATAAGCGGCGTAATTGCAGAGCTCTTATTGGTTTCCGCGTATGTGCTTCCTGTCAGATTTATTACCGGAAAGGTTCTTGTAATAAATACGGCAATTATCATAAGCATTACAGGTGCCATAATTTTGCATAGGGTATGTAAGGACAAAGCTGCATTAAGAAGATGTCTAGTGGTATTTTCCTTAGCTGTTTTGGTAGCAGAGCTTTCTCTAAATTTTCTCTGGATTTACAGACATCAGTCGGCCAATGCAACGTCCAAAAGCGATTATCTTAGTCAGGTGGAAGGAATAAAATCAGCTCTTGATGCTATTGATGAATATGAAAAGACAGGTGCGGACAGCCGGAATGACGACTACAGGATAGAGACCTATGCGGGTAGAACAGCCAATGACGGAATACATTTTGGATACAACAGTGTCTCTACTTACAATAGCCTTTTGAAGGTGGAGGACAGAGTTCTGCTCTATAAGCTGGGCTTTAATGATAACGGTCTTTATACTGAGTATACAAAAGGAAATACCAGGCTTGCGGATGAGCTTCTTGGAATTAAATATATAATTACAGACGGAAGCACCGAGGCGGGAGAAGGGCAGCAGCTGATTTCGCAGAATGTTCTCATGAATGAAAATGTGCTTTCTTCTGATAAGTATATTGAGGAAAAAAATGTGAAGGAATGCATTAAATATGCTGAGACTGCTTCGGATTCAGATAATCCGTTTGAGGTTCAGAAGATTTTGTATGAAAAGCTGACCGGAAATGTTTGCGAAAACTTTGCAGAGGCAGATGTGGTAAGTGCAAAAACTCAGGATGGTGTAAGTCTTGATATTACCGCAAAAGAAGATGGTGCTCTGTATTTTTATATGGCCAGAGATAAGGTTACTGAGAGAAGTTTAGAGCTTTATCTTGATGGAGAATTCCTTACAGGCTATGGAAATGCTTCGAGTCAGAAGGTTATATGCCTTGGGTATTTTAAAGGTGGTGATAGCTGCAAATTGGAAATAAAAACGGATGCCATGGGAGATATTCCCGCAGCACCCGTTGTAGTTACCGAGCGTTATTCTCACTGAGATCGGTTCTGTCTGTGTATATGCCTTTTATTCCAAGATTAAAATATGATGCGATTGCGGCATCCTCATTTACTGTATGAACATAAATGGGGGTGTCTGTTTTTTTCAGGATTTCCAGAAACTGCGGATCATCAGCCCACTCTGCGTAAACAGTAAAGCCTACCAGGTGCTTTTTTGCGATATCCATAAGGGCTTTTTCAGTTCGCTCAGATTCTTCTGTTTCGTAGAGGGTGTAGATCACATGGTCAAATCCCGAGCGGATTACAGGCTCGTATTCTTTTGCATGGTAGATCTGAATTATAAAGCGGTCCTCTAGATCCGTGTAATCATGGGATACCATTTTGCAGAATTTCTCGTTTTCTTCCTTTGTGTCAGTGACAATAAGAAGGTCTTCGTGAGCTCGCATAAATTCTGCCACATCCTCAAAGGTCATGGGAGTAAAGCATCCATCAATTTTGCATTCAAGATAATCTGCCAATGAAGGAGCAACTCCGGGAGTCATCTGCTCATCGCCCTTATATAGATCACCCCAGGCATAGCCCGGTACCAGATGATCGTCGCTGGTATAATGAAAATCCATCTCAATTACGCGATTTCCTGCATTATAGCTGTTTTCCAGGGCTTCCTTTGAATTGGTATAGGTATAGAGATTGCCGTTTTCATCAGCTATCTCGCCGCATGCATGAATAATATATTTGTTTTCTGCAAAGTATTCTCGCATGGCATCCACCTTTGCAGTTCTTTTTGCGCCTCCGCAGCCTGTCAGAAAAGAAAGCATGCAAAAATATGCTGCCACGCGTAAAATAAAGCTTTTCATGATTTTGTTTGCACTCCATGTTATAATATTGCTGCTTTTGATTATATCATTTTTGGGAGTTTTTAATGGGAAAGAAAAAGAAATTAGTTTTTAGAAATATACCGGTAACGCTTATCATGACGATACCGTTTTTATTGTTTTTTACTGCCTGGTGGTTTTTCCATACCTGGAGCACCATGACGGTTAATGAGCTTGTATTCAATATAAAGATGTCGATGTCAGGTGCATCACATGCCATGATAAAACTGTTTTTGATGGAGGCTCTGCTTCCTACGATTGTGGCAGGAATTATTCTATATCTGATAATAAGCTTTGCAGGCAACAAGGTATTTGGTGGCAAAAAGAGACTTGTTCTGATCCTGGTTGATATAGCGGTTTTGATAGCGGCCATTGCTTATACCTGGGTCATGCTGGATATGACAAAGTATATCGAGCAGCAGATAAATGCATCGAAATTCATCGAAGAGAATTATGTAAATCCCAATGACGTGACCCTGGAATTTCCTGTAAAGAAAAGAAATCTTATCTATGTTTATCTGGAGTCTGTAGAGGTTACGGATGCAGATAAAGAGAACGGCGGATCCTTTGAAAAGAGCAGAATACCTGAACTTACTCAGCTTTCTCACGAGAATGAGAACTTCAGCGGTGATAATAAAACTCTTGATGGCGGATTTTCCATGCCCGGGACTGACTGGACTATGGGTGCTATATTTGCTCAGTCATCAGGCCTTCCTTTGCAGATTCGAATTGAAGCAAACAGCATGTCAAGCCAGGAGAAATTCTTCCCCAGTGTTTGTGCAATAGGAGATATCCTTGAAGCAGAGGGCTATCACAATGAATTTGTCTGCGGATCGGAAGCGGGCTTTGGTGGAAGAGAGCTGTTTTTCAAATCTCATGGTAATTATGATATCTGCGATTACCCCTATGCCAAGGAGCAGGGATGGATTCCTCAGGACTACGGCGTATGGTGGGGCTATGAAGATGAGAAGCTTTTTGAGTTTTCTAAAAAGAGACTTGAGGAATTATCAAAGAGCGATGAACCCTTCAATCTCACAATTATTACTGCGGATACCCATTTTGAGGATGGTTATGTGTGCAGACTTTGCGAGAACGAGTTTGAGGATCAGTATTCAAATGTTTATGCCTGCTCAAGCAGACAGGTTACTGAATTTGTGAAGTGGATAAAAGAGCAGGATTTCTATGAAAATACCACTGTAGTTCTTGTGGGAGATCATCCCACAATGGATGCTGATTTCTGCGCCATGATAGACGAGGACTATGTCAGAAGAGTATATACCTGCTACTTAAATGCAGATGCCAGTGTACAGAAGACAGGTAAGAGAAGAGAGTACACTACCTTTGACATGTTCCCCACAACCCTTGCAGCTATGGGCGTAAAGATTGAAGGTGACAGACTTGGACTTGGAACAAACCTCTTTTCATCTGAGGATACGCTCCTTGAAAAATATGGTATGGAGCATGAGTTCGAAGAGCTTTCAAGAAGGTCTGCTTTCATGGATGAGCTGGCAGAGATGGATGAATATGACATCGCCATGCAGAATTACAGCGATCCTACAGCAGCTGCAGATATTACGATTGAAGATGACGGAACAGTAAGGATTGTTGTTTCTGATATCCAGAATGTAAATGAGCAGATCACAAGTGTTGAGCTTAACTGTGTTCCGGATGGGGATTCATCAAGGAAGATAGTCCTGAATATGGATAAGCAGCCGGATGGCTCTTATGTATCTGAAGTATCTTTGGCAGACATAGATGTGGATGATACAGATTTCAATATTTATGTAAACAGTGCCCTTGGTTCAAGATGGCAGGTATTTGCCCAGAGAGGTGACATGAACCTCAAGCAGACAGATTTTGCAGAATACCTTTCTGCCATCAAAGACTACCTTGAAACCGGAAACTACACAGTTCTGATTTCTACTCGTAAGAATGCAACGGCCCGTCTTACCAAGGACAACATTGCAGCACTTAATGAAATCGGAATCACTGATGACATAGTATCCGGCGAGGATATGACTATAGTGGCAGCACTTTCCAAGGACAGCTCTGAGAGCCACGTAACAAAAGATTACGTTGAAATCACCGGCACAATACCCAATGGAACCACCTACCTCGTAAAGGGCAGTTGGAACGGTTCCGACGAAGGCAGCTTTGGCATCATCGTGGATGACACTGACCGCATGATCCAACGTAAAGGCCTTCACTTTGCAGTCATAAACAACCAGACCGGCCGCGTCATCGATTGCGTCGACTTTGACCTCATCGATGGCGAAACAAGACGCTGACCTATGCTGCGGTTAGCAGAACATCTGCGCCTTTAGATTATCAAAATGATCCATTGCCAGCTCGTTATGCTCGCTTGTTTTCAAAACCAATAGTAGGTATAAGAAAACGAGCGCTCGCATATAATCGCTGACAATGGACCATTTTACTAATCCTATGCGCAGATGTGAGTTTTGCTAAGCAGCATACGCTTATAAAAAGCCCTGGGAATTTTCATTTCTTGAGGAGCGCAGCATGGGATGGCTATGATTGCGGCTCCTGTTAGGGTTTGTCATGTAATTATGGCTCCATCCAAAACACCGGCGTGGGTATGGCGATAAAGCTGTGGCTTCCCATGGTGGGGTTATGAGCGAATACTGCTTCGGATAACTTAAATCTGCGCCGAAGATTATGCAAAAGACCCATTGCCGGCGATTATATGCGAGCGCCTGTTTTCTTAGAACTATAAGTTATAGAAAAAACAAGCGAGCATAACGAGCAGGCAATGGGCCTTTTGCATAATAAAAAAGCGCAGATGCTAGTTATCCAAGGGAGATGATCATTTCGGCGGTTTCCAGGAGGGAGGTGCCGGAGTCCATGGAGCATTTTTGGAGGTAACGATGGGCCTCCGGTTCTGTCATTTTGTGACGCTCCATTAGAAGGGCTTTGGCTGAGTCTATGACTTTTTGGTCCTCGGCACTTCTGAAACGGTGCTTTTCTTTGATCTTTTTTCTGCGTTTTGTGACACCCTCTACCATGAGCTCTAAGGTGGAGATCAGGTCGTTCTTTTTAAGGGGCGTTGGCAGATAGATTATGTTTTCCGGGAAGACTGCTTCGTCAGTTTTGGAAGGGCTTGCGATCAGCAGCATGCTGAAATATTCGGACATGTTTTCTGCAAGTTCATTGTAGAGCATGTCACTCAGACGATAGCCGCACACAATTACTCCACTACCCAGATTCTCCATAGCAGAGAGGACCTGGGCACCGGAGGTACACACATACGCCGGCTCAAAACCGCCACGCATCAATATGCTTTTGAAATTTCCGGCATCAGTCTGCGATGCAAATGCGACAATGATGTTCTGCAAGCTCTAAAATCTCCCGAAGTTACTGGTTTCTTAAATACTCCTTCAGCTCCCACTGAGTTACGCAGGTTCTGAAATTCTTCCATTCCTTTTTCTTGGAATCAAGGAATTTACTGTAAACAGTCTCTCCAAGAATATCCTTAACAAAAGAATCATTGCTGTATGCTTCAATTGCTTCGCCGAGAGTCTCGGGAAGAGTTGTGAGACCTTCGCTGTGTCCTGCTACAAGTTCATCGGGAGGAGTGAGTTTTTTCTCAATACCATCCATACCGGCAGCCAGGATAAGAGCCAGCGCAAGATAAGGATTGCTTGTAGCATCCGGGTTCCTGAGCTCTATGCGGATACCGCTGCTCTTGGCAGAATGTACTCTGATAAGGGCACTGCGGTTAGATGAAGATGATGACCAGGAAATGAAAACAGGTGCGTCGTATCCCGGAACAAGTCTCTTATACGAATTTACAAGTGGATTGGTTACCAGGGTCATACCCTTGATGTGCTGCAAAATACCTGCGATAAAGCTCTTTGCTGTATCTGACAACTCGCTGCCATCAGCAAAAACGTCCTTTCCGGAATTGTCTTCGCAGAGAATATTTATATGCATACCTGAACCGTTGATACCTTCCTTGGGCTTTGGCATAAAGGTTGCATACAGACCGTGTCTCTTGGCAATGGTTTTTACAGCCATCTTGAAGGTCATGATCTTATCTGCCATTATCTCAGCGTTGTCCTCGGTAAAATCTATTTCGTGCTGAGCAGGAGAAATCTCATGATGGGATGAGGTTATATTAAAATCAAGCTCTTCAAGGTTCATGATGATGTCGCGGCGGACATTTTCGCCCTGATCAGCAGGGGCAAGATCAAAATAGCCTGCTCTCTCATGGGTATTGGTGGTAGGCTGACCTCCATCATCAAGATCGAACAGGAAAAATTCCAGCTCAGGATCTGCTTTAAATGAAAGGCCCATATCTTCTGCACGGGACAGAACCTTTTTCAGAATATATCTGGGGTCACCTTCGAAGGGCTTCCTGTCAGAGGAGTATACGTTGCAGAACATTCTGGCAACCTTGCCGCTCTGAGGACGCCAGGGATATATCTGGAAGCTGTCCAGGTCCGGATACAGATACAGTTCACTATCATGGTCCTGACCAAAACCTTCTATTGCAGAACCATCAAAGAAGCACTCGTTATTAAGAGCAGCATCGAGCTGGTTCGCAGTGATCGCTATATTTTTGGGAGTTCCGTAGATATCGCAGAATTGAAGTCTGATGAAAGCCACATCCTCTTCATCGACAATCCTGAATATATCCTCTTTTGTTAGTTTGCTCATATGACCTCCTTAATCGTTTTACAATTATCTACTATTGTAATTCAAAATCTAAAAAAAAAATAAAATTTTTTTTGAAAAAGGGGTTAAGTTTTTTAAAGTCCTGTCCGATACTATTATCGGTGGGGAAGAAAAGTACAATACCTTGGGTTTTCCTACAGGACACTACAATATAGTGTATGATGATTTTTTTATTAACAAGATTGTGTGCGGGAGAAAAAATTTTTAAGTAAATTTGAAAAAATTTCCAAATACATCTAAAGTAAAATCAGAATACGCCGATAAAAGTAGTAGAACTGAAGAAATTCTCCAAGGAAGGAGGACAAGAATATGCGTATAGAAGCTTACAGCCAGATTCAACAGGTTTATGGCACAGGCAAAGTGAATAAGACCGCTAAGACTGAGAAGACTAATAGTGTTTCTGACACTCTTAAGATATCTTCAATCGGTAAGGATATTCAGATCGCCAAGCAGGCTGTGAAAGAAGCTCCGGATGTCAGGGAGGACGTAACGGCACCTATTAAGGCTGCTATTCAAAACGGAACGTATGACGTTAGCGGAGAGGATTTTGCAGATAAGCTCCTCGCTAAACTCAGCGAATCATTTGGCTAATGTCCAATTTAATAAAGAACTAATAGAGCCGGCTTAACTTAAGTGGTTAGCTCCAGGGGTGAAGCGGGCTCTTTTGTTATGCCTTGAGATAGATGAAAGGAGGGCTTTATAGTGTCCAGTTTGTTAGAGAATTTAGTGGAAGTACTAGACAGAGAATGTGCGCTATATGAAAAGCTTCTGGAACTTTCATCCAGAAAAACTCCAATCATCATTCAAAGAGATCTTAAGACTCTTGCCAAGATCACAGAGGATGAACAGGTTGTTGTGTCCTTTATAAATGCTGTTGATAAGGAACGCGAGAGTGCTATGGACAGCATAGCTGATGTGATCGGTGAAAAGGGTAATGACCTAAAGCTCACAGATCTTGTCAGAATGCTTAATTCAAGACCTAATGAACAGAAAGCTCTGGCTTCAAAAAGAGACAGGCTTAAGGAAGTTGCAACCAATGTTCAGAGGGTAAATGATCAGAATCAGATGCTGCTTCAGAGTTCACTTGAGATGGTTCAGTATGAGATGAATATCATCCAGTCCGCAAGGAGGGCACCGGAAACTGCAAATTATACAAGATTTGCGGGAACAAGAGGCGACAGGATAGGTGTGGCCATGACAGGTCGTTTTGACGCCAAGCAGTGAGTGAAAACCTTGAAAAATAGGCAAAAAACCACTTTAAAAAGCATAAAGAAACTTATAAAACCTCCGATATAAATATTAGTCGGAGGTATTTTTATGGCATCTTTAATGGGAAGTTTATACATAGGCGCATCCGGTTTGACGACATCACAGTCAGCTCTTAATACTACAGCGCATAATATGGCGAATATAGACACCGAAGGTTATACAAGACAGCAGGTATCACAGGGTACAAGGCCCTATATTACCACCGAGAAGGATCACAGGGTAATCGCCTGGAAACAGACAGGCCTTGGTGTTGTTTACAATAACTGTAAGCAGGTCAGAAGCTATTTCCTGGATCAGAGCTACAGGCAGGAAACAGGAAGAGAATCTTTCTATGATGTCTCAGTTACTACCCTTGAAGAAATTGAAGATCAGCTCCAGGAGATGAACGGCAACGAGTTTGCAGAATCTCTTAATGATCTGTGGGTTGCTGTACAGGAGCTTAGTAAGGATCCTACCTCCGCTGTAAATCAGAGCATGATGGTAACAAGAGCAAATGAGTTCATCACAAGAGCTCAGAGCGTATATGAAGGCCTTACCAATTATCAGGACAACATGGATAAGACTATTCCTGATCTGGTGGAAGAGATTAACAAGATTGGCGACAGAATAAAGGATCTGAATCTTCAGATTGTTGAGATAGAGTCAGGACATCAGGAACATGCCAACGACCTTAGAGATGAGAGAAATCTTCTTCTCGATAAGCTGGGTGAGATGGGCCGCATAAGCTATTACGAGGATGTTTTCGGAAACGTTCTTGTACAGTTTGAAGGTGTTCAGTTTGTAACTACAGACCATGTAAATCATATGGCATGCGATAACGTACTTACCGCTGACAAAGGCGGAAGCCCTGTAAATTACAATACTCCCTATTGGGAATTTGCAGCAAAGAAGGAATACAACTCAGTAAAGGGTGAGTGGGAAGTTACAGATATAAGAGGTGCAAAGGTTTACGACCTTACACAGACAATCGCAACTTCCATGAATACAGATATAGGAAAGCTCAGATCCACACTCCTTGCAAGAGGCGATCATCACGCAACATACCATGATATATCAGATGACTCAACCGGATCATTCTACAACAAGAACATTGCTCAGTCAGTGATCATGAATGTGGAAGCAGAATTCGATCAGATGGTAAAGAACATCTGTCAGGCCATAAATAAGATATACGAAGAAGCAGGAAGTAATCCTGTAAACCTTGGACAGGTGGAAGGCAACGCTTCAGATTACGATCTTTTCAAGGTACTTAATGAAGAAGATTGTCTCAACTACGACATAGATGAAAATCATCTGGCAGGAGAAAACAGGAAGGGCTATATCATCACAAACTTAGGCGTAAATCCCATGTATATGGAAGAGCCCACATCCATGAAATTCCTGTTAGAGGATGGAAGCGAAGACAATGAAACTGTTGAAAAGCTAAAGAAAGCATTCACAACGGCCGATTACTTAATAAATCCAAATGTAGCAACAAAAACAGATTTCCTTGGATATTACAACATGCTGGTGGGCCAGGTTGCAAACTCAGGTGATGTTTACAAGGGAATAAGAGAAAATCAGGAACTTACAGTTGATGCAGTTGAAAATGCCAGGGAGCAGATCGTTGGAGTATCAAGTGATGAAGAGCTTGAATTCATGATCGAATTCCAAAATGCATTCAATGCATCCAGCAGATACATAAATGTAGTAAGCGAAATGCTTGAGCATGTCGTAACAGCACTTGGTTCATGATCATAGACACTTAGTGAGAGCGGAGCCACTTATTTATTGAAAGGAATAGCATATGCCTTCAACATTTTTTGGATTAAACATTGCAGCATCGGGACTAAGAGCAGCCAACGCAGCTCTAAATACCACTGCCAATAATATTGCAAATGCCAATACGGATAGCTATTCCCGTCAGAAGGTAGATCAGCAGGCATCCGATGCGCTGAGAGTTTTTACCACCTACGGAACAGCAGGTGCCGGAGTAGATACCATCGCCATAGAGAGAGTCAGAGATGAGTTCTATGACAATAAGTACAGAGATAATGAATCCCTTCTTGGAAGAGTAAGCCAGAGAAATTACTTTAATCAGCTTACCGAGCAATATTTAAAGGATGATGGAACTACAGGATTCTCCAGTTTGTTCTCCAAAATGGAAGCAGCACTTCAGGATGTTATGAAGGCATCCGGAACCGCAGAATCAAAGGCGACTTTTGTTTCATCAGTTGCCCAGATTACAGATTATTTTAATCATATGTCCACATCTCTTCAGAATCTTCAGAATGATATAAACCAGGAGATAAAGATGAACTGCGATACCATAAACTCATACGCAGCTCAGATATGTTCACTTAACGAACAGATCAATGTCATCGAGATGCAGGGATCAAAGGCAAATGAGCTTAGAGATCAAAGAGATGAGCTTCTTGATAAGCTCTCCAAGATTGTAGAAATCGATGTGACTGAGACAAAGGTCGTAGACGTGAATCAGCCTGAAAGAGAAACCGGTGCGACAAGACTTCGCGTAACGATCGCAGGCGGACAGCAGCTTCTTGATACAAATGCATACAGAAAGCTTATATGCGAAGCAAGAGAAGCAAATGAGAATGTAAATCAAAGTGATCTTGTAGGACTTTATGATATTAAATGGGCACCATCAAATTACAAAGACGGCGACAATACATCTAAGTTTGATGTATTCGATCTCGACAATAAACTTATTGGCGGCGAGCTTCAGGGTCTTATCGACATGAGAGAGGGTAATAACAACTTCTACTTCAATGGCGAAGTTGTTAAAGCCATAAAGGATACTCAGACCGGTGTTACAACAGTAACAATTAAGGTAACTGATCCTGATCTGATGGATATGAATAAGTGTACACTTCCCGCTGCAGGTAAGCTTGAAGTAGCAAGTAAGATTTATGCCTATGAGGAATGGGCTTATGACGGCGGAGATACCTACACATTCAAGCTGACACCTGAGTCTACCAGATCAACCATCCCTCCCACAGGAAGGACCGCACAGGTAGGCGGAGCATTTGATTATCAGGGCATCCCATATTACATGCAGCAGATGAACGACTGGATCAGAAGATTTTCTGCAAGTGTTAATGACATTATGACAAAGGGTTATACCTCTGATTCGCTGGAAGGTCAGTACATCCTGACAGGTACCAGCAACATGGATTCAAGTGCACAGTTTTCCTATGAATCCCTTACAACCCTTTCCAACAATAAGGGGTATTACGAGATTACAGCCGGTAACTTCGTAGTAGCAAGAGAAGTAAAAGCAAACGCCTCTCTTCTTGCAACCAAGATGGATGTAACGGAAGGCGAATCAGAATATCTGAACATCAAGCATCTGTATGAGTACCTTACAAAAGAAGAGATGTTCAGAGGAGCAACAAGCGGAGAGTTCCTTGATAAGGTTCTCGGAGATGTAGCTCTTAATACAAGTAATTCCACAACCTTGGAAGAGACTTATACAGCACTGGAAAACACAATCCAGAATCAGAGACTTTCGGTTATGGGCGTTGACTCAGACGAAGAAGCATCAGCACTTGTTCAGTTTGAGCATTCATACACACTTAACTCGAAGATGATTAACACTCTTACAAAAGTCTACGACAGACTGATCCTGGAAACAGGAGTATAAAGTAATAACTAAATGCCGGACAGGGAGCGTCAGGTAGTAGCTTATGCGGACAGATCGGAAAGGATTCATGATACATTCGCACAAGAGGAATAACCATGAGAATCACCAACAAGATCATGAGCAACAACTCCCTTTACAACATCAACAATAACAAGGTGGCTGAGGATGAAGTAAATACTCAGATGGCTACAGGCAAAAAGATAAATCGTCCTTCAGATGATCCTGTTATTGCAATAAGGTCTTTGAGGCTGAGATCAACGGTCACTCAGCTTGATCAGTACTATCAGAAAAATTCAAAGGATGCAAAGAGCTGGATGGACGTAACTGAGGATGCACTTTCAACAGTTACGGAGGTACTTACTGATGCCATTCAGCAGGCCACAAGGGGAGCCAACAAGGATCTTACAATGGACGATCTTGAGACCATAATCACTCAGCTGAATGCTCTTTCCAAGGAGTATTATTCTACAGGTAATGTGGATTTCGCAGGAAGATATATTTTCACAGGATATCGCACAGATACCACACTCTCCTATGACGGACCCACAACCGAGACCTTCACAGACATTAACGATGAGTTCAATGCAGAGGACATCAATAAGTCCATCAGAACACTGAATCTTCAGTATCTGGATGCAGGAAATGTTCTTGAAACTCCTTACGAGGGACTTTATACAAATTCAAACACTGAAAATGACATCCACCAGATAGAGGTGGGACGAGTAAGACTTTCATATGACAACCTTGATTATACAGTTGGCGACGGACATACAGCGCAGCTTAAGTTCAGAGAAAATCTCACTCAGACTGCAACATCATCAATAACAGATACAGATCTTACATATTTTGATCTCACTTTTGTTAATGCAGATGGTGAGGAACAGAAGGCATATATTCCTCTTTCCAACGAATATACAGTTACAATCGGGGACTATACATACACAGCAGAATATGCCAGCAAAAGACATCCCGAGAGAGGCTTCATTCTGAATGTAACAGATAACAGGACATACGATATTTATCAGTTTGAAGTAAGTAAGGACGGAGTTCTCACAGATGATGACGGAGATGGCAATGTAGATGTTCCCGAAGGAATTCAGCAGGCTATAGTATCAATGTCTTCAACAAGTATTTCCACCCTGGCTTTTTCAGACGGAGAGAATACATCGGTTACAGTACCTCTTCTTGGACCTGTTGGTCAGCAGTACAAGGTTGAAACAGACCATGGATTTATGGTTACGGTAAACGGTGATGGAACCTACACGGTCACCAAGGATACAGATGATGATGAAAACGGTAACCGTACCAGGACAGTTCTTCAGGTAACCGGTAACGGCAGTATGCATTCCTCATATACAGAGACCACCATTGAGATAGATTCCAAGCATATAATCTACAGCACATCAACAGAAGATGAGATAGATGCAGCGTATAAGGATCTTACAAATGATGATACAGGAACCGTTGTATATCTGAATGCCAAGACCGGTGAAGTTCTTCTTAACGACCAGTTAAAGGAAAAGCTTGCTTCGCTTCCTTTCATCAAAAATGCCAATTCCATAGATGTTGTTTATGACAAAAAGGAATGGCTTGAAGGCGATATCAGACCTCAGAATCTGTTCGCCTGTGTCGACAGTAACGGTGTTATTTACAATGGCGGTTCAAGTGATCATGAGATCCAGTATGATGTCGGATACGCTCAGAAGATCACAATAAATACTACAGCAACATCAGTTTTCACAACCACAATGAAGAGAGATGTTTACGACCTTACACAGATGGCATCAAACATCAAGATCGTTAACACCACAATGAAAACTCTAAAGGAAAAGCTTGAAACTATCACCGATGCAAAGGAGAGAAGGGCGGTTCAGAACGAGATAGATGCCTGCCAGAAATCCTATGATTATCTCAGAGAGAATATTCAGGAGGAGTTTGAGCACAAGATATCAAGTATCCAAAAAGCTCTTGATATAGCGAACGTTGCAGTAACAGACAACGGTGCAAGAAGTAAGAGACTCGAGCTTATAGATACAAGACTTCAGGATCAGACAACCACCTTCAAAACTCTTCAGTCAGACAATGAGGATGCTGATCTTGCAGAGACGGCAACAAAGCTTGCAACCGCTCAGCTGACCTATCAGGCAGCGCTTATGGCAACAGGAAAAATCAGCAAGGATTCACTGATGAACTATATTTAATCCTTGCTAAAAATCGCTAATTTTACTACAATAAATAGTAGGTGTTTTTACTGCTCACATTTCGATATGGAGGGGTATCAAAATGAAATTAATAACCAGAATTTTCGGAGCAATTGAGATTGAAGACGACAAGATCATTACATTTCCGAAGGGTATTATCGGTTTCCCCGATATGACTCTGTTTGCTCTTATGCATGATAAGGACAAAGATTCAAATGCCATCAGATGGTTGCAGTCATTGGATGATCCGGTTTTTGCAATGCCTGTTATGGATCCGCTTTATGTAAAGCCTGATTTCAATCCGGGAGTAAGCGAGGAGGTCATTCAGGATCTTCTTCCCATGGCGGATGAAGATATGCTTGTGCTTGTAACTGTTACAGTTCCGCAGGATCTCACCAAGATGACAGTTAATTTAAAGGGACCTATTATTATTAATTCAGACAGCCGAGTTGCTGCGCAGGTAATTATTGACGATGATGATTATCCAGTAAAATACCCTATATATGATTATCTACAGAAGCAGAAAGAACAGGCCGGAAAATAAGACATTGTATCTGCGAGGGGAAAAGGTAGAAAAATAAGAAAAGAGGGTTAATATGTTAGCATTATCTAGAAAAAAGAATGAGTCAATCATCGTTAATAACAATATAGAGATCACTATACTGGATATCAGGGGAGACCAGGTAAAAATCGGAATTGCCGCACCAAAGGAAGTTCCGATCTACCGTAAGGAGGTTTATCTCCAGATTCAGGCTGAGAATGAGGCAGCTACCAATGTGGATGGAATCTCCGCACTTGCCGATCTTCTTAAATAAACTAAATAATAAATTGCTTACAGGAGCTTTGGGGAAAATCCTCGAAGCTCTTTTATATTTCATAGGAAATTCCTATGAAATATAAAATGCTCCGCAGGATGCGCAGCTCGCGGAAATGAAGTTTATTGCTTCGCAATACCGCTCGCGCGCGAGGATTTCGCAAACGAAATCCTATCTTTACACTTCTAAATATATACTGAGGATAAACATTTTATTAAATTTTCATAACATGCTAAATATCCGTAATCCATATCCGATATAATTGTTAGAAGAGACTACAACTATGCGCAATTATGCATAGCTTGAACAAAAGAAGTGCGGATAAGGATAGCCGCTTTAAGATGACACAAGGAGGTGAAAGAGATGGCTATGGAAGCTATTAGCAATGTGGGAGCTGTATCACAGATCCCCGAAATCCAAAAGCAGGAGAGAGCTATACAGCCCGCTGATACCGGTGCACAGGGACAGGAACGCCCCGATCTGACTGTGGGAACACAGCCTGCTCAGAACGTTCAGCAGTCAAAACCTGACACCCAGCAGAGTGAAGACAATGGATTCAGCTTTACTCCTACGAGGCAGGAAAGAACCAAGGAACAGATTGATGCGGAGAATAAGCGCGTCAAGGAAGCTATCAGCGAGATGAACAAGAAGATGTTCAACAACTCTGAAGCAGTCTTTGGTATCCACGAGGATACAAATCGTATCACTATCAAGATCGTGGATAAGACCACAAAGAAGACTATTAAGGAGCTGCCGCCTGAAAAGACTCTCGATATGATAGCAAAAGCCTGGGAACTTGCGGGCCTTATGGTCGACGAAAGAGGTTAATAACGAGCTTTTCTGAAAGTACGTTTTTTAGTGCAAGGGGTATTTTGCGCCAAAATAAGGCAAAAAAGCCCATGGAAAGGAGCAACTTATGACCATGAGAATAACCGGACTTGCTTCCGGCCTGGATACAGAAAGTATCATCACAGAGCTGACGAAAGTACAGTCCAATAAAGTAGATAAGATAAAAAGTGACCAGAAAAAGCATGATATGAAGATGGATAAGTGGAAGGAACTCAACAAGAAGGTTGTGAGCTTCTACAACAAGACACTTAGTAATCTCCGTTTTGATTCATCATATATTAAAAAGACAACAAGTGTGTCCAATGAAAGTGCAGTTACAGTTTCAACTGACGGAACTGCTATGAACAGCAGTCAGAAACTATCTGTGGATAAACTTGCAAACAGTGCTTACCTGACAGGCGGGAAGATATCTTCTAAGACAGGAGAACTTAAAGCTACCACTTCCATTACTAATCTTTCAGGTTATCCCGGAACCCCAGGGATTCATAAAGAAGCAGAGCTCGATGAAGAAGGTAATGTAGTTAAACCTGCTGTAACCGATGAAGATTACAGGGGAACAATAAGAATTAAGTTTGGCAAGGCTCCGGCAGAGGGTGAAGAAGATACCAGAGAATATGTGGATGTTAAAATAGATCCGGATAAATCTATTACTGAAGCCCTTGCAGAGCTTAAGCAGGCTAAATCTGCCAGCGGATATGGTATAAACGCCAGTCTGGATGCGGGGCAGGGAAGAGTTTATGTAACTTCTACTGCAGAAGGAGAAGATGAAAGCTTTTCGATTGATTTTGACCATAGTGACATGAGAGTTGTAAGTGCACTAGGGCTTGATTATGATACCAACGAAGATGCGATTCATACTGAAGGAGAAGATGCTCAGATAACATTAAATGGAGCAGTTTATACATCAAACAGCAATACTTTTGATGTAAATGGGCTTACCATTACCGCAAAGCAGGTTGCATCTGACATAACGCTTCAGACAAAAGATGACACCAGTGGCATTTACGATATGGTAAAGAATTTCCTGAAAGAATATAACGACCTTATCGGTGAAATGCACACGCTTTATAATGCGGATGATGCCAAGGATTACGCTATACTCACCAAAGAGCAGAAGGATGAGATGACTGATGATGAGATAGAGGATTGGAACAAGAAGATAGATGAAGGTCTTCTTGCTAAAGATCCTACTATTTTCAGAGTTATGACCGAGATGAAGAATATCATGATGCAGTCCTTCGACTGGGGTGAGCTTGACTACAACAAGGAAAAGGATGAATGGGTTGAGGTAAAGACTTCTTTCTGGTCATTCCATATAGCTACTCCCGGATATTTTGAAGGCGAAGAAGCTGACAGAATGAAGTGGCATATATATGGTGATGAGGATGATGATTTTTCCAGCAGTAAAGAGGAGAAGTTGAAAGCTAAGATCGAAAAGGATCCTGAACTTGTTCGCAAATTCTTTAAAACCATTTCATCTGATATGTATTCCAAACTTGGCGATCTTATGAAGTCAACGGATTTCTCAAGCGCTTACACTTTGTATGAAGATAAGCAGATGAAGAAACAGGTTGATACATACAAGACTCAGCTTAAGGATGCTCAGGATAAACTGGGTAAGATGGAAGATAAATATTATGACAAGTTTGCTCAGATGGAAAAAGCTATGACAAAGCTTAATGAGCAGACAAGTTCCCTTTCGGGAATGCTAGGGACAGGCTGATGCTGTCAGATGTAAGAAAAGGTTATTAAGCACATACCACGGAGGTTAATTCTATGCCTATTGCCAGAAATCCATACGCTAAGCAGATGAATCAATACCAGAATACAAAGATCCAGATGGCTAAGCCGGAAGAGCTTACACTTATGCTCTATGATGGTGCCATTAAATTCTGCAATATTGCTATAATGGGACTAGAGGCTGATGATGAGAGAAAATTTACCACATATCTTCTCAAGGTAGAGAACATCGTTGATTATCTCAACAATACACTGGATATGAAATATCCTGTAGCAAAGGATTTTGAAAACGTTTATAACTATCTTATGAAGAGACTTGTAGAAGCAGATCTTCACAGAGATGAGTCCATGGAAATCATGAATGAAGTTAACAAGCATCTTCATACCATGAGAGATACCTGGGTTGACGCCATGAAGATCGCAAGGGGACAGATGCCGGCGCCGGTGCCGCAGGGGGCTGCACCGGCCTAAGGAAAATTAATTAAGAGAAGGTAGTGGGGGAAAGAGAGATGACAGAGTCTTATCTTGATATGCTTGAAGAAAGTCTGGATCAGAAAATTCAGGTTCTCGAAGAGATAGAGAAAGAGAATTTGGTTCAGAAGGACATACTTGAGAACGAAGAGGGGTTTGATGAAGAAAGTTTTGATGAGACACTCAACCGTAAAAGTGAACTGATTAAGCGCGTTGAAAGCCTGAATGATGGCTTTGAGACTGTATTTGCCAGAGTAAAAGAAGAACTTGATAATAATAGAGAAAAGTATAAGGACAGAATCCATATTTACCAGGACAAGATCAGAAGGATAACTGACCTGTCTAACTCTATAGAAGTTGGAGAATTGCGAAACAGGAATCTTGTTGCTACTCATGTAAATAAGACAAGAGACCAGATAAATACCAAACGCAAATCCTCCAAGGCAGCACTAGATTATTACCTGACAATGAATAAGTCCAATATCACACCGCCTCAGTTCTACGACACGAAGAACTAGTGAAGTGTGTTTTGACAGCCCTGAAGATTACGGGATAACTTCACTAGAGTGAGGTTTTTAAGTGAATGAGCTTCCGATTGTAAGGGAATATGAAAACAGAATACTGGATATTCTCTCAAGCGAAGATATCACTGAATATTTCGATGAGATGCTGCAGATAGGTGCAAGGATAATAAGCGGTGCACTTTCTCCCGAAGGTAAGAGGGAGCTGGCAGAGAGACTTCGCAGGAACATGTATTTCTTTCCAAGAGAGACCATGGCAGATATGCTAAGACATGTGGCATATCTGCATCTGATGGTTAGACTTACTGAGAGCAGAGAATATTTTATGCAGCTTTTGCATTACATAGAGGGAATCCGTATCGAGGAAAGATACAGGTTTTTCCTTTTAATGCAGACAAGGTATATTTCATATCTTAAGCCGCAGATCATATCAGCTGAGTCCGACAGGATGTTCCATAATATCTACTTAAGAAGTAGGAGATATTATGCTGATCTTGTTGGTGATGTTGGCGATTTTATAAAGCTAAAAGACAGAAACTGTGGACAGGTTGTTATTTTGACGCAGCAGTATCTGACCGATACTCACAGGGAAACGCATATGACAAATCTTATTGCTCAGGAAATCCTTGTAAGTATGTGTCAGAATGTTATGATAATTAATACAAACGACCTTCTTCCTGTGAGTAATGTGGTTCCACTCTTTGGAATAGAAGGACATAATTCATTACAATTTTTGGATGACTCCAACAACGTTTTCATTAGGGGGTTATCAGTTCCGTTTTTCCAATGCTGTGGCGATATGCCTTCGGAAAGACCACTTAAAGTAATACTATCTACTATTAGAGAAATGAGACCGGAATATATCATCAGCTGTGGAGATCATTCCATTACAGCATCTTTAGCATCCGGAATTGTTCCTGTGATACCGGGACATGAGATAGCACCTAAGGATGATATACAGCTGATCAGAGAAAATATCCTCGAATACAGAAGGATGATAGAGGAGAAGAGATTCTGGCAGATACGTTTTCGTATCCAACAGGGTGAGAAGATCTAAGTTTCAGCAATGGGGCTGATTCTCAAAATAGAGGGAGAGTATAGCAATGAAAGTAAATACCAGGATATTTGGCGAAGTTGACATTGAGGATGAGAAGATCATAACAATGCCCTTTGGACTTGTGGGATTTCCTGATCTTCAGAAATTCGCACTGATTCACGACAAGGACAAGCCTATTGGTGCTCTTTGGTATCTTCAGTCCATGGATGATCCTGATGTTGCGCTTCCTGTTATAGATCCGCTTACCATCAAAAAGGATTACAATCCCCAGATAAGTGAGGATGACATTGAGATTATTGAACCTCTTACAAACAAGAATCTGCTTATCCTAGTTACCATAACGGTGCCTGAGGACATTACAAACATGACAGCAAATCTCAACGCTCCGATTCTCATCAATGTAGATACGGGAAAAGGCGCGCAAATTGAGATTGTATGGGGTAAGGAAGAGTACATCACAAAGTATCCTATCTATGATTATTTAAAGAAAGTCAGAGCGTAAGCCTGGGGGGGACTATGCTGGGCGAGAATATTCAGAGTCTTGATAAGTTTATCGCCACCAAAGATATTACGGTTCTTGAGGCGATGCAGAAAATCGATAAGAATGCCAAAAACATCCTGTATATTGTAGAAGATGACGGGACGCTTTTTGGCAGTCTTACTGATGGAGATATCAGAAGATGGATATTGAAATCAGGAGATCTTAATGCGCCTGTAATTAACGCAACATTCACCAAAACAAGAAGTCTACATAAGAACGAAATCGATAAAAGCACTTTCCTTATGGATAGTGCCCTTCTTAAATCTATCCCAATTTTAGATGATGAAAATAGAATAGTAGATATTATCTTTAGGGATAAGAATGACCTTTCCTATATGGAGGCCACAGATCTTGCACTTACGGATACGCCTATTATTATCATGGCGGGAGGTAAGGGAACAAGGCTTTATCCCTATACCAAAATTTTGCCAAAGCCCCTTATTCCCATAGGAGATGTACCTATTCTTGAGAGAATAATGAACCGCTTCTATGAGTATGGTGCTAAGGAAATTTATCTTACCGTAAATTATAAGAAGGAGATGATAAAGTCCTATTTTGCGGAGCAAAAGCTTCCTTACGACATTAAGTATGTGGAAGAGGACAAGCCCCTTGGTACAGCAGGAAGCCTGAAGCTCATTAAAGAGAAATTTAGTCGCCCTGTTATCGTCACCAACTGTGATATTCTTATCGATGCAGACTATGACAGCATACTGCGTCATCATGTGGCTGCTGAAAACGGCCTTACCATCGTTTCTTCTCTTAAGAATTTTTCCATACCTTACGGCGTTCTTGAAGCAGAAAAAGAGGGACTGGTATCCGCTATTAGAGAGAAACCGCATCTTTCATATTTTGTTAATACGGGAATGTATGTGGTAAATCCCGAACTGTTTAAAATTATTCCCGATGATACCATGTATCATATGACGGATCTGGCTGATGATTATATGAAAAAAGGCGGCAGAGTAGGAATGTATCCTATCAGCGAGATGTCATTCCTTGATATGGGCGAATTCCAGGAAATGAAGAGAATGGAAGATCGTATAAACGAGGTGCTGTGATGTTTGAACTTGAAAGGTTTATAAGTCAACATGTGACTATGAGAGATAGGAGCATGTTCCTTTCTGATATAGAGAAAAATAAACAGATACTAAGCTCTAAGATCAAAGGCAAGAGTATTCTTGTCATTGGCGGAGCAGGAAGTATCGGAAGTAGCTTCGTAAAGGCAGTGCTTGCTTTTTTACCGGCAGAGCTTGTAGTTGCAGATTTAAATGAAAATGCTCTTGCGGAGCAGACAAGAGATTTAAGATCAACCAAAGAAATCAAAATGCCGGATACATATCTTTCCTATCCTATGGATTATGCATCCGATGTTTTTGCCCGCATGTTCAGGGCACATAAGGGCTTTGATGTGGTGGCGAATTTTTCCGCCCACAAGCATGTTAGATCAGAAAAGGATATCTACTCTGTAGAAGCTCTTATTAGGAATAACGTAATAAATGCCAAAAAGCTTCTGGACCTTATGAGTGAATATCCACCGGAAGTGTATTTTTGCGTATCCACAGATAAGGCAGCAAATCCTGTAAATATAATGGGAGCATCCAAAAGGATAATGGAGGACCTTATCTTTTCATATTCCGACAGATTCCCGGTTAAGACTGCGAGATTTGCTAATGTGGCTTTTTCAAACGGTTCATTGCCGGCAGGATTCCTATCCAGAATCCAGAAATTTCAACCCTTGGGAGCACCTCTTGATGTAAAGAGATACTTTGTTTCGCCACAGGAGAGCGGACAGATATGCATGCTTTCATGTATGCTCGGTGAAAACAGAGAGATATTTTTCCCAAAGCTTAAAGAAGCTCAGATGATGACCTTTGACAAAATTGCAGAGGAGCTTTTAAAAGAGCATGGCTATGAAGTGCTTAAATGCGGCAGTGATGAGGAAGCAATTGACGCTGCCATGGAACTTAAAAAGGATCCGGGTTGCAGAAAATATCCTGTTCATTTTTCCGAGTCTGATACCTCGGGAGAAAAGCCCTTCGAGGAGTTCTATACAGATGATGAAACAGTGGACAGTGAGAGGTTTGAATCGCTTTCTGTTATAACAGGTAAGGAGCTGTGCGATAAAGAGGCGGTTTCTAAACTTATTGAAGATTTGGATAGGATTTTCGAGTCGGGGGATGGGAATAAGGCGCAGATTGTTTCGAGAATATCAGAGTACCTGCCCAATTTTGAACATGTTGAAACCGGTAAATCACTTGATTCTAAGATGTGATTTTTTTGAACAAAAAGTTTTGTGATATGGGGTATTTCATTGAAAAAGCTATCGATAGTAACTACAACAAGAGCAGAATATGGATTACTTAGACCTGTCATAAAGAAATTCAGGGAAGATACAGATATAGAACTTAGCCTTGTGGTAACAGGGGCACATCTTTTGGCTGGGCAGGGGAATACCGTATCTGAAATTGAGAAGGACGGGGTAGGGATAGATAAAAAGATATCTATCTTAAGCGGCGATAGTGATGATACGTCCGTGGTTATGGCCAATGCTCTTAAAAGTTTTTCTGAGTATTTTGCCACGGAAAAACCGGAAGCACTTATGGTGCTGGGGGACAGGTTTGAAACCATGGCTATATGCATAGCTGCATATAACAGAAGGATTCCAATAATACATATTCATGGTGGCGAGACAACGGAAGGAGCTGTTGACGAAGCTTACAGACATTCCATAACCAAAATGAGTCAGCTCCATTTTCCTGCTACAAGTGAGTACAGAAAAAGAATAATCCAGCTGGGAGAGAATCCTGATAATGTTTACTGTGTAGGTGCTCTGGGCGTAGAAAATGCAGGGCGCATAGAGACCATGTCCTACAGGGAGCTGGAAGAGAGTATCGGCTTTGAGCTTGGCGAAAAATATGCGGTCGGTACTTTCCATCCTGTCACATTGGAAAATAGTACTGCAGCGGAACAGATAAATGAGCTTCTATCTTCAATAGAAGAGTATAAGGATATACATTTTATTTTTACCAAGGCAAACCTTGATAGTGACGGAGACGTGATCAATAAGAGCCTGGAGGATTTTGCCGCTGACCATGAAAATTTCCATTTAGTGGATTCTCTTGGAGTTATCAGATATATGAGCGCTCTAAAAGGAGCGGCTTTTGTGATTGGTAATTCATCAAGCGGTATTATTGAGGCACCGGCTTTTGGAATTCCTACTATAAATATAGGTGACAGGCAAAAAGGAAGGACAGCCGGAAAAACAGTGATAAACTGTGAGCCTGTTAAGGAAGAAATAGAAAGGGCTATTGATAAAGCCATGTCCCAAGAGTTTTTGGACAGTATAAAGGATGCCGTAAATCCATATGGAGCAGGTAATACATCGGATAAGATAGTTCAAATAACGAAAAAGTATATGTTGGAAAACCGCTTTAACTTGAAGAAAAAGTTTTATGATCTTCCGGATAAATAAGTAGCGCCGGGAAAAATGAAGAAGGAAGAAGCCATGAAAAGCATAGCAATAATTCCTGCAAGGAGTGGATCAAAGGGGCTCCCTGATAAAAACATAAAAGAGCTTTGCGGAAAGCCGCTGATGGCATACACTATCGAGGCAGCAAAACAAAGCGGGCGGTTCGATGAGATATTTGTATCTACGGATTCTGAAAAGTATGCAGAGATAGCAAAGAAATTCGGAGCAAAGGTACCATTCCTTCGAAGTAATGAGAATGCGGCAGATACTTCCAGTTCCTGGGATGTGGTGGAGGAAGTTTTAAAGCGCTACGAAGAGGAAGGAAAAGTATTTGATTGCTTTTGTCTGCTTCAACCCACATCGCCTCTAAGAAGCAGTGATGACATAATAAGAGCCTTCAATATATATAAGGAGAAAAGTGCCAAGGCTGTGGTGTCTGTATGTGAAGTTGAACACCCTCTGTCCTGGTGCGGAGAGATTAAAGATGATCTTAGTATGGACGGTTTTATTGAAAGAGCCGACACCTCTCAAAGACAGAAAATGGGTATCACATATAGATTAAACGGAGCAATTTATTTGGCAGATATAGAAAACTTCAGAGAAGACCGCTTTTTATACAGGGAAGGTTGCTACGCCTGTATTATGGATAAGCGAAACAGCGTGGATATAGATACGATATTTGATTTTAAATACGCCGAGTTTTTGCTGAAAGACGCATAAAATGGGACTTTTTAGACTGCTGTCATAAGTTTATAAATAATTTATATTTTTTTTGAGAAAAGGGGTTAACTTTATGATAGTAGGTCCGATATAATGAATGTAGGAAACACAATGTGCATTAATTCTGTGGCACGGAACACGGTAAAAATGTACATGTGCATATAGTAGGATAGCAGGGAGAGAGCAGCCTAGGAACTCCGCTC
>JAEEGL011953049.1_pt1 | contig 28215 bp, 20 predicted proteins | sample 9134231 | NCBI WGS metagenome assembly JAEEGL01 (sample SAMN16246548, study PRJNA631951) | gut metagenome | biome: gut microbiome; feature: rumen; material: fiber-attached | host: Bos | place: Iran: Karaj | collected 2018-10
CCCTGCACCGCTCAGGGAAAGTGTAAAGCCGGACTTACCTGTATTGAGCAAATATGCCAAAAAGAGTGCACTCTCGATGAGGATTGCGGCGACCCGGCGCTAATCTGCGACAAAAAAATCTGCGCCGATAAGCCGGATACCCCAATCGGGCCCAGCGGCCGCGAAGAGGCCAAAATGGGCCCGGGCGGCCTTTTGACTCCCGTCTCCGGCCTGGTAACAGGCAGCCGCTTTAAAGTGCGCGTCATGGGCGGCGCCGTACAGGGACAAATAGCTAACGAGCAAAATAGCGCGCGTATTGATAGCGGCGCTTGGAAAAAAGAGGAGTAAAAAATGAAAACGCAGCAAATGTTATTAACTTCGCTGGCTCTTATTCTGCTTGGCGCCATACCGGCAAGAGCCGCTTCCGTGCCCATGACTTTCACTCATCACGGCATTATCTGGGACGGCGATGAGCTTTTAAACGACTCCCATGTCGATTTTGAAGCCCGCCTCTTGGATGTCTCGCAGGATACGCCGGAAATTATTGCCTCTTTCCGCGATTATATCGAAGTACAAGATGGCTATTATGCCATTACCATTAAAGATATCGATAAAGAGAAATTCCTGGCGGCTTCCGGCCACTTGGAGCTGCAAATCATCATCAGCGGCGAAGCGCTCACTCCCAATTTGCCGGTGAGCTCCGTGCCTTTTGCTCTCGTAGCCAATGAGGCCGACCATGCCCTTTCAGCTGATGCCGCGAGCGAGCTCACTTGCGAGGGCTGCATCAGAACAGAGCACCTCTCTGAAAACATCCAAAACGTGGTTAATAGTGCCGACAGCACTGGCGCCATAAATAATATTGCCAATAATGCCGTAGGTGATGCTGAGATTAATTTTAACTATGCCGCATCAAATGCCAAAGGCGGCCCGGCCACCAGTGCCGACAAATTAAATACTAATGCCGGTAGCTCCGCACAACCTGTATTTTTTGAAGGTGGTGTTCCTAAGCCTGTTACCATGGCCAATTTGAGTGTCGGTTCAGCCAATAGCGCCACACAATTAACTTCTTCAAATGGCTCTGAATCAACACCTGTTTATTTTAAAGATGGTAAACCGGTGGCTGTCACCGGCATTGATACTACTTTACTTGCCAGTGATATACGTGACGCCGCTACCAGATCTATTTTGGTATCAAGATCCAGGGGTGGCAGTAGCGATCCGCAATATCGTAAATTCGGTAATTTTAAAAATAGCGGTTCACAATTTAGCATATTAGCCGGCGTTGTTTTGCAATATGTATCAAGAGATCAAAATAATCATAATACCTCCGGAACAATCCACATCAAATTCCGTGATGAACAAGTATATGGCAATGTAATTATCGATTCGCAATCAGGTGGTGGCAGTTATACCAATAAGCCAAAATTTCTCGTTGAACGTATTGCCGACGGTGATTTTAATCTTTGGGTAGATCTTCAATTATATTCTTTGGCTACTATTTCGGCCACCAATCTTGGTGGTTACATCTTCACCGCTAAAAATGATTCCAGCACTTCACAGCCTTCCGGAGCAATTGTGCTTGATATGCAATATGAAATTGGCCGTTCAACACCGGGAGCCGTGGGTTCAGATACCACTCCCGTTTATGTCGATCAAAATGGAGAAGTGAAACCTGTCAATAGTATTAATACAAATCTACTAAGTGATATTACGTTTGACAAACTTGAACAAGTCCCAAGAATGGTTCTGTCATATAACTATGTTTCCAGCCCGGCTCTCTGGGGCCAAATTACCTATAGCAGCACTAACGGAGCAAAACTTCTACACTCAGCCGGGTGGGGGAATACTTTAACGGTAACTAGAGTTGACGCAGGGCATTACCAAGTTAGCGGTTTTACCTTCACAAGCGCCAATAATCTTATGGTTATCACCAATCTTAAAACACCATATGATAAAGGTGGTGTTCCGTGTATTGTACGCGCATCCGCTAATCAAACAATAATCAATTTTTACACACGGACACTGGCTATAGAAAATGGTGCTCTTAAATACACCAACGCTGATTGTATAACCAGTACTAACAATGCCATCGTTCCTATAGACTTTGTTGTTTTTGATAAGGATAGGGAAGAACAAGTAAAACCCATTCTCGGCGATGTACTTTAACTAAAAGCCTTTGAAGCTCCGGCCTGCTGATTCCAGTTTGTTTTGACCACCTAAAATTTAGAAAATATTGGCACCTTTTCCTGTTTTCGTAAGTTGCTTATGTCTTGTCATTTTGCGAGGCCCGTCGCCATTTGTAAAATGGAGAGAGCACGCTACTATAATTTTCGCTACTCGTTTGGGTGCTGGAACAGGGAAACAGAGCTAGAAAGTGGCCTGTGGCGTGGGAGCTGCCAACCTATTCATCATCAGGCAACATATATGGCGCTTGTTCATTGCCACTCCCGCCGGCGCCATCTTCTTCATAAGGCTCATCATCGGCATAAATATCGCCGGTGCCGGCTGAGGCATATTCGGTGGGCACGGTGCCGGGCAAAAAGACTTCATCTATCCAGCGCTCGTTGCCGGCCACCGCCAGCTTGCCGCTTTCCGGGTCAATTTGGGCGGTTTCGATAGTTTCCGGGCGCACAAAAGTACTGGCCGGAATTTTGGGCAAAAGCGGCTTCATATATTCAATCCAAATGGGGAGCGGCACACTGCTGCCGCTCGCGCGCCCCAGTGTTTTATTATCATCATAGCCCACATAGATAACCGTAGCGAGATCCGGAATAAAGCCGCCAAACCAGACACTGCGCGAACCATTGGTGGTACCGGTTTTGCCGGCTATCTCGCGTTCCAATACCTTGGCGGCCCGCGCTGTGCCCTCTTCCACTACGCTCTGCATCATCGAAGTGATGATATAGGCCACTTCCGGCTCCAAAGCCGGCTCCAGCTCCACTTCTTCTTCAAAGAGCACTTTGCTCTCTTTATCTGTCACTTTGCGCACAAAAATGGGCTTGGGGCGGTTGCCCTGCGCGGCAATGGTGGAATAGGCGGTCACCAGCTCCAGAGGAGCAATCTCACCGGTACCGAGAGAAATAGTGAGATTTTCAGGAAGTTTTGAAGTAATACCCATAAGTTCGGCTGTCTCGATGACCTTTTCCGGCCCCACCTGCTCCACGAGTTTAACCGAGCAGATATTCTTTGATTTGGCAAGAGCCACCCGATAGCGAATATCGCCGTCGTATTTGCCATCTTCAAAATTCTCCGGGCGCCAGTCTTTGCCGGTGTATTTATCACGAAAGACCACCGGCGTATCGGGGCAAAGAGTGGCCGGAGTAATGAGGCGCTCTCTTAAAGCTGCCGTATAAACAATGGGTTTAAAGGTAGATCCGGGCTGGCGCTTGGCCTGAGTGGCCCGGTTAAAGCCGCTACCGCTAGCCGCATAGCCACCGACCATGGCTTTTACCCAGCCGCGCTGCGGCTCCATGGAAATGAGCGCTCCGTTGGCTTTGGGCCGGGGCACCAGTTCCAGTTCCAAGATTTCCACCTCTTTCAGCGCTTTGGCAGTAGTTGGCACCAAAGAGTCTTTTAAATTAAAAGCTTCCGGCTTTTCTTTGCGAAATTCATGCTTTAATACTTTTACCTGCACCACATCGCCTTGCGAGAGAATCTGGCCGATACTTTTAGCGCCGTTTTTGGCCCATTCGAGCCCCTTCATGGCAATGGTGCCGGTGGCGCCGCCTAAATCAACCAAAGCTTTATTGGCTTTGGCATCAACAGTAGTAATAAGAGCGGCATAAGTGCTACCAACTCTCAGCGGTCTTAGGCCCATTTTGGCCCAAATATTGGCCGGCACAGCCACATCGGCAGCCGTAAGTTCGCTTAAATCCCACACCGGCTTATTAAGGCGCTCCGGCGGCGGTAAATAAAAGGTTTTCCAGCGGATGAGATGATTATTATAAACCTGATGCAAATTAGCCAGGCCTTTTTCATATTGATCTACTTCAATACGCCAGAGCGGGCCGGAAAAACCACGAGTTTTGGTAAATTTTTCCAAGCCCCCGCGAAAAGCGGCATCGGCCGAGCGCTGATATTCGCTATCCATCACCGTATAAATTTTTAAGCCGCCTTCATAAAGGGCTTCGGCCCCCAACTTGCTTTCTACCAGGCGGCGCGCCGTTTCCACATAATAAGCGCCGGGCACTTCTTCTTTAAAAGTGGGATAATTGCCCTCTGCTAAAAGCCCCTTGTGGCTTATCTTGGCCGCCCCCGCCTCTTCGGCTTCTTTAGCGGTAATAAAGCCGTTGGCAGCCATCTGCCCTAGCACCCATTTATGGCGCTTATCGGTAGCTTCGGCATCGGATAAAACATTATAGCGCGAAGGATGTTTGGGGATAGAAGCGAGAAGAGCCGCCTCTTTAATGGTTAAATCTTTGGCTTGGCAGTTAAAATAAAGGCGGCTGGCCTCTTCAATGCCGTAAGCGCCGTTGCCAAAATAAATCTGGTTTAAATAAAGGTGCAAAATATCATCTTTTTCCAGCATATCTTCCAGCCGTTTGGAGAGAATGGCTTCGCGGATTTTACGGCGCATGGAGCGCTCCGGACCCACCACCATGGTTTTAACCGTCTGCTGGGTGATGGTGGAAGCGCCCTGGTGGGAACCAAGCATATTTTTGATAAAAGCTCTGATAATGGCCGTATAATTAAGGCCTTCGTGCTCATAAAATTTGGCATCCTCAGCGGCCAAAAAGGCTTTAATAACATGGGGCGGCAATTCGCGGATATCAATAGCTGTGCGCCGCTCTGTGGCAAAAACAGCCATGATTTCGCCATCTTGGCTATAAACATAACTAGCCTCTTTGGGGTGATAATCGGCCAGTGTCTTCATCTCCGGCAAGTCATGGGCATAGTAAATAACAATGCCTAAAACTACCAGTAGCCCAAGGATACCGAGGGCCAAAACAGTAAAAATGCCACGTTTTAAAATGCGTTTAATTTTCATTATCTATCCAAAATATAATTAACCGAAGAACCAAAAGCGCTTCTTCTTTTTGGGGGCTTCTTCTTTTTGCTTATCGCGCTCTTCCACTAACTGAGCTATTTTTTCCACTACTTCGGGGTTATATTCTCCCTTAAACTGCGCTGCCCCATACTGAGTAAACTTATTGGGCTTAGCTTTTATTTTATCGCGCGACTCCAGCCATTCAAAGCCAAAAAAGCCAAACTGGCTAAAGATGCGGGCAATGCGCGTGGTGAGCGAACCGGTAGTATATTCAAAAGGCTTTAGGAAGGGAGTGCCGGCGCGGGAAACGGCTTCATGAATGAGCTCGGAACTTCCACGCTGGTAATTTTTGCGCAGTTTGATCTCGTCTCTGTCTTTAAGTTCGTTTACTTTGGGAGAGAGCGGATCCTGCATAATGACCCCATGCGCTTATAACGCTTAAAGGCTACTTTTTGGCCGCCTGTTTATTAAGAGCCCGTTCCAGCTGAATAGCCATCTCTTTAGCCCGCTTGGGCTCTTTGCCGCTGGCAGCAAAAAGAGATCTCTTTTTATCAAAAATAATGCCAAAATCAGCCACTAGGGGTTTCACCGTGGTGATGAAACGCTCGGCCGGCTCGCATTGTAAATCAATAAATTCAGCCATATACTGATTAACAACTTTAGCAATAGCCGCCGGCAATTCTTCCATGGTTTTAACGCCGCTAAAGGCCACAACGGAATCGACCCATTTACCGGAAGCCATAGTGCCCGGGCAGAAATTGGTCAAAGTATCAGTCATAAGCTGATATTTTAGCTCTTCCGGCAAGCCACTCCTGGCTTCTTGATACTCTTTGAGCCAGGCCAGATAAGCAGCATCGGTGCGCGGCAAGGCATTGACAAAGGGCCCCAGCCAAGCCGGGCTAAAGTGCGAAGAAATTACAAAGAATTTCTCAGCAGATGAGATCTCCGCTTCACTGTAACCGGCTTTTTCAAATATTTCGCGGATTTCAAAAGAGAGGCCGCGCACCGCAGCCAAGACAAAAGATGAAGAGGGCATATGCTGCGACTGAGCTACCATGCGCCAGAAAAGCTGCTCTTTTTTGGCAATACGAGCGCGGGGAAATGTAGCTTTAATCATAGCCCTGGCCGTCTCGGCCTGTTCGCTATCGCTATAAGCAATATTGGTATGGCAACAAAGCATCTTTTGCCCGGGGTTCAAAAAGAGCTCCCCGATATGGTGATAAATTTTGCCGTTATTTTCCCCCTCGCGCACATCGCGAAGCGGCGGAATAAGCTCGGCATCTTCCGGCATGGGCACGATTTTAATGGAATCAGCCAAAAGCTGAGCTAAAGCCCGCAAAGGATCTTTGGTATCACGCAGTGTGTAAAAGAAAAGGTCGTGCACATTGCCGGTATTAGCCGGATTGCGCCCCCTCTCACCTAAACGCAGCACGTGGTTAAGCACAATATCTGCCTGTTTTTGGTTTAAGAGGCCCTCTTTAACCACCGCTTCGAGTTCCTTAGCAAAGCGCTTTGTCGGCTCCTGATGTTCGGGCTTTAAAGAGAGGATTCTTGCGTTGACATCTGCCCCGGCGGGCTTTTCTTCTTTGACCATGCTTTTTGTTTTTTTCACCATATGGCAACCCCATGAAAAACAAACCGGGGGTATTATGCCACAACAATTTTAATTTGTAAAAAAGAGATGCTATTTTTATTCCGGTTGACTCTTTTAACAAAATGTCTAAAGTTCGCGGGAAGCCTTTTGGGGCTTTTACGGAGTCTTAGATGGAACAACTCTCTTTTTCTAGCGAAAGCGCGGCCTTTTCGGCTCTGGCCGAGAGAATATCCCTACCGGTCTGCGCCAAACAGATTGAAACCCTGGTCTGCCATTTGGGCAGCATGACCAATCCCACCTTAACCGATGCCGTAAGAAGCAGTAACATAATGGACATTTCTATTATGATGCAGGCGGTTAAGCTCCTGGAATGTTACCCTATTCATAAAGCTCTCCTCATTGGAGAAAATGTTATTTTCAATTCTTTTTTTCACAGCATGCTCGATATGCTTTCCAAGAGAAATATAGATATTTCCCTCTATACCGAGCTGCCCATTTTAAAAGCCGCCGGCTATACCGATATCCCGGCCATGCTGGCCTCCTATAAAGTGCATGTGGTAGCCAGACTTCCGGCGCTTGATGAGCACGACACCGCCGGTTGGGGCGGCACCGAAGCCATGAAGCGCTCAATTGCCGCTTTGCAGCATTTAAACTCCTTAGGCTACGGCCTGGAGCCCGATCTCTCCATCACTTTGGTCTATTTTTACCCCAAGGAGACGGAAAACCCGCAAAAATATAAGCCGGAAGAGATAGCTTCCTGGGTGGAAGAGCGCCTGGCGGCTACGGTAAATAAAGTAAAAGTATTAAATACCCGCCCCGGCCTGGGCATGGGCGAACCCAGTGATGAAGCGGCCTATTTGGCCAAATTGTCGCGTTTTTACCATGCCCTAAACGAGGAAAATCTGGAAAAACTGCCCTGCCGCCACTCCCTCTGCCTCACCTGGAACGGCATTTTTTACGATTGTGAAACCAACGCCATTTTGGAGCGCGGCCTTTCAGGCTCCGTACCGCGCCACATTCTCTCTTATGATGAAGTGCTGAATAAAAGAGAAATAAATTTAAGCGCCCATTGTCTCGCTTGCCTGGCCGGCAATGGTTCTTCTATTCTCGAAGAGCAGAATTAAAAGCTGTAACTGCCACCTTTTTTTGCCTCCTCCATTCCTAGGCTCCCGGCCTAAAATTTGTCACTTTAAAAAAGTGGTTTTAACATAAGCCCCAGCCTACCTACGGAGGGAAAGATGGTGGACACTAAAACTCATAATAAGCAAGTTTCCTTGAATGAATTCGGGCCTTTTTCCGCTGATGAGCTCAGTGTGCGCAAAGAGGTCAGCAAATTTCTCTTTAAAATGTGGGAAAACGAAAAATCACTCACTGCCGAGAGTTTTTCGCCTGAGGAACAGGCTAAATTGCCGCTTAACATAGTTCTCCTAGAATATAATCACCTGGTGCGCACGCATGGGCTGATGAGCTTTTTAACTTCTTTAGGCCTCCCCGATCAGCTGTGGCAAGCCGGCTACTGTTTGTGGCTCAAAGCCGATACCGCTATTCGCGCTTATATCGGTGCCAAAGAGGAACTGGCCGCCGAACTCGGGCAACATTCCGGCGGGAATAAACTCAGCGGCTATATGGTGGATATTTTGGTAAATATGAAAAATATTCATAAAGAGCTCATGGCCTTGCACGTTTTGCCGGAAGAGAGCGATTTTATTGATATTATGCGCTCTTTCAAAGAATTTTGCGAACCGGATATTTTGGCGCTTTTAATCGACCAGGAGCTGGCAATAGAGCATTACGGCGCTTTGCGCAAAGAACTCGTAGCGGCTTTAAAAGATAACGGCGCCGAGCTTTCCGCCGAGCAGGTTGAGCTCATTGACGAACTCATTCTTTCGCAAAAAGCCTTGGAAGCAAGCGGTCTTTCTATCAATAAAAGCCGCGATATCGGCGAGCTGGTGAGCCATTTAAAGAGTTCCTCACCGCTTATATCCGGCTTAAAAAGTCACCTTTTACTGGCCCATAATATTGATGAAATCGAGCTAAAAAGCTCTGATTTAGTGGAAGAAAAAAGCAAAAATATTTCCAGAGTTTCTTACTCTTTTCTAAACTTTGTCGAAGAGAGGAAAGAGCACAAAGTGGCCGGCGGCCCCCTGCGCATGATTGCCGCCATTGCCATCTTTGGCCTTTTGAGCCTTGGCGTCGGCTTGGCCATCAGCAACCATGGCGATAATACTTCCTTTAAACTCTCTACAGCCGCCGGTGTGGCTCAGCAAGAAGAAATGCCGGACTTTTCTGTGGAAATAGATTTAAATAATCTCAAAGTATTAGCTTATAGCGAAGAAGAAGAATAAAGTTCAGCTTATCACTCGCTGGCCGCATCATTAAGCAGGCTGGTTTCCTCTGTCCACAGAGGGTTAATTATCGCCTTGCCATCTTTTAAGTAACTATAGAAAAACTCACCGTACATGTGAGCGGCATCGCTCTTGTCAAAAACCACAAAGTGGCCGCACATATCCTCGCGCATACTACTACTGGCATACTGGCAGCCTTTTTCGTCATCTTCTTCGGCGTACTGGCGGCTGCCGCAAGTAAAGAGCCGGCCATCCGGAGTCTCACAGTTTTGGCTAACCATGCCGGTATCCGGAGTCATCTTCTTTAATTTGCGCCCCATAACCTCCCAGCGCTCCGGGCCTACCACCGGCAGGCCGGCGGCCACAGTTAAATAATTATTGGTTTGGTAGGGAGTATCACTGTCATATTTGCCAATAGTGAAGAGGGTATTCAGCCCCTCCCCCGGCGCGGCCTTTAAAAGATAATACGGGGCGTAATTGATAGGATCGGTAACATCGGCCGCTGTTTGTACAATCATCATAGCCGGGTGCAACAAAGTGAGCTCTTCGCCCTCTTCCAAATACATGAAAGATTCGGCTAGTGCTTTATAAGTGGGGCTATGGGCAATTGTTCCGATTAAGAGGCCGCCGGCACCGCTATGCAGTGCCGCTTTAACCCGGTGCTCAACACCCAAAGCAATAGCTCCGGAAATGCCGCCGTGACTATGGCCATGAAAGAGTAAGTTAGAAGTATCAAAGCGGGCTTCTACTCCGTTAGGCGCAATACTGGCCGGAATAACCGGCGGATTATCAATGAGCATTTTTACCAGTTGGAAGGTATCGGCCGCACTTTGCCTAAAACTGGTGCGCCCGGAAGAGGGATTCAGCACATTGAAAGCGGCCAGCTCGAGAGTGGTATCATCCAGGGCACATTTACTGATATCGGTGTCGGTATCGGCATCTTTACAGCCGCGCTCATAGTGCAAGGGCTGGCTGATGCCGATGGCGGCCATACCGTAAGTAGCCAAAATGCGCGGCCTGGTGAGCTCACCGTCCCATTCATAATTATTGTAACTACCACCGGTACCGTGAGCAATCATCACCAACGGCCAGCCCTTTTCCGGCATTTTACTGGCATCATTGGGCACCGAAAAACGCACCAGCATAAACTCATGCTCATCGGCGATAACTGGCTGGCCGCTTTCGTCAAAAGCAAAACCGCCGCCGCTGGCCATATAAGGTTTTGTCCCTTGCTGATAATTGGGAGCATAATAATAGGCATCAACTGTGTAATAATTAGTTTTATTGCGCAGAAATTTGTAACCCTGAATAACCGGCGCCGGCCGCTCATTGATAAATTTATGTATGGCTATTAGTTCCTGCCGGGGATCCTGAGTAGTAAAAACTGTGGCCGCAGCTATATCATCAGTCAATAACTCCTTAGTATCTTTAATATATTTAGCAAGCGGAGCCATGGTTTTTATTATAATTTGCTCTTTGGCGTCAGTGGAAGCGGCGCCATTAAGAGCCTTTTTTAAAAGAGCCGGCACGCCCAAATCCTGCCCTTTGGCATCACCAAAGCTCCTGAGCACAATAAGAGCATAAGTTGTTTTGGCATCCAGCGGAAAACCGGGATAAGGCATCGCGGCCAAAAGATTAGCCGGCATATAAGCAGCATTTTCATTAGTAAAAATAGTGCTCATCAGAGGAATTTGTTCGCCGTAATTTTCCGACTCCGGGTCGATATTAAGTAACCTGATAACCGAGGCCGGCTCCTGGCTCTGCTCAGGCGTGGGCAAAGAAGCGTTATTAAGCGGGCCGTCAAAGTGCATATAAATAGCGCCATTAGTGGAAAAGCCCTGCACCTCATTAGCAATCAAATTGGTATAATCACTTACCAAAGAGGCGATAGGCGGAAAATCGGTTAAATCCACATGGCCGTCTTCAGTGCGCCTATGGTCGGCCGGGAAGGGAAAATCGTAAAAATCCTCGCGCTCCGCTTTAAATATTACTTTTGTCCCGGCGGTATCAGCGTATTCAACCTCAGCTTCCTTATGGGTTTCATCCTCTCCTCTTCCGTCCGGCATTTCCGCTTCCTGGCGCTTCTCGCCGCTGCAAGCAGCGGCAAGAGGCAGCAGCAAAACCGCCATTAACAGGAATAACCGTGAAAATTTTAGCGCTTTCATCTGGCTCCCCCATGAGTTAGTCGGCCCGCCAAACGGGCGTGGTAATTATATAAACCCAGGAGCTAAATATACCAGCGTTTTATGAGACAAAAGTTGTAAGAAGAACTTAAAATTAAGGACACTCACCGGGATTTAAGAGCAGATTATTGCGCAAATTATCACTGCCTGGTTTCACAGGGCGCTCTTCCGCTCCGCAGTAGAGCACCTGGCCGTTTTGGCTTAAAGCTTTAGCTAAAAGGCGATAATACACCACGGCCGGCGGCTTATGGGAATCAGCCGGAAGTTCTATAATATTAAGGCCATAAGCCACTTCATCAGGAGTATAGCGCTTAAAATAAGTGGGCTTTTCCGCAAAACCGCCCGCATCATTCTGGCGGTAGAGGAAAAGTTCCAAAGCCGTTACCTCCGGCGGCGGATCCAGCCGGCTGGACGAGCCGAAAGCCAAACTAAAAGAGAGATTACCAGTGACAGCATGCAAATTCAGCGGCTCTTTAAGTGGCGTGCTAAAATCCAGCAAATGCTTATCATAGCGGTAGAGCGGGCGGCCATCGGCCCTTTGGGCTTCGATGCTCACAATAAAGGAGCTCTTATCAAAGCCGTAAAGAGCGATATTTTTCCCCAAACCCTCGGCGCAGCTGTAAGCAGCGTTATACGGCGCGGCGCGGTCCTCAGGATCGGCAATATTTACCACCACTTTATCTATAGGCGATGACGGCCAGTTAGGATTTTCGTTGGCACAGTCTCTATCTTTTAATTCCTCATTATCATTTAAATAATTGCCATATTTAAATTGCCAGGACAATAGATAGGCCCCGCCATCTTCGCTGTTACCTCCGCAAGCGGCAAGAAAGGAGAGAGAGCCCAAAAAAAAGCAAGAAAAAGAGAGAATATTCCGCTTCATCAGCCACCCATATTAATGGTAATGTGGCCAATCATCTTATTAAGCACTGTCGTTATATCCATGTGCGAAGTATCAATAATAATAGCATCTTCTGCCGCTTTTAAAGGGGCCACGGCACGCTCGCGATCGCGCTTGTCACGGGCTATAATATCGGCCAGGACATTATCGGCCGGGAGACCTTTGGCTTTTAGCTCTTTAATGCGCCGCTCGGCCCGCACCTCAGGCGAAGCTTCCAAAAAGAATTTAAATTCGGCATCAGGATAAACCACTGTACCGATATCGCGCCCTTCAAGGACCACACTGCCCTCTTCGGCCAAAGAGCGCTGGCGGGCCAAAAGAGCGCCGCGCACCATAGGGAGAGCGGCAAAACAAGAAGAGGCCGCCGAGATTTCCTCGGTGCGAATTTCCGCGCTCACATCTTCTTTATTCAAAAAAACTCTATTAATCTCGCCGTCCCAGGCAAAATCCACCTTGGCGCTTTCAGCCAGAGCCAAAAGTTCCGGACTCTCCTGCGGGGCCAGGCCGCGACGCAAAGCCCAAAGAGCCAAAGAGCGGTAAATAGCCCCGGTATCCACCAGCTTAAAGCCAAAATGGCGGGCCAATAATTTGGATATTGTGCTCTTGCCGCTACCGGCCGGGCCGTCGATAGCGATAGTCGGCCCATTTTTTTTACTAGCCATTTAAAATCTCCTTAAGGGCGCGCATGAGGCGTTCATTTTGACTGTGCGTGCCAATGGTTATGCGGGCATAAGTGGGCAAATCACTGGCATCCAGCGGGCGGATAATAATGCCTTTTCTAAGCAGTATTTCAAAGAGCGGCTTAACCGGCCGGGCAAAATCCACCAAAATAAAATTGGTCTCCGAAGGCCAGGTTTTAAGGCCCATTTTTTGATATTCGGCAAGTAGCCACTCACGCTCGGTTTTATTTAGTTCGCGGCAGATTTTTACATATTCCTGATCGCTAAGCGCAATGCGGCCGGCCAGCTGGGCCAGAGAATTGACATTAAAAGGATCGCGGCAGCGATTCATATAATTAATGAGCGTAGCTTGGCCCAAAAGATACCCCAGGCGCAGAGCGGCGAGGCCATATATTTTGGAAAATGTGCGGCTCACCAAAAGCTGTGGATAATCCTTTAAATAGGCGAGAGTATCGGGAAAATCCGGAGCAGCGCAATATTCCCTATAAGCTTCATCGCAAAAGACAAGTACGCCGCTGGGCAAATTTTTGAGCAGCTTTTCAAATTCATCTTTGCCCATATAAAGGCCACTGGGATTATTGGGATTAGCCAGAAAAATCAGCTTGGTCTTTTCATCAATCGCGCCTAAAATATCCTCGGCAGCAGCTTTTAGAGAATCAGGCAAAAAAACGCGCTTTTCTTCGCGATCGGCCGCTTTTAATTTGAGCGAGTAAGCCGGAAAAGTGGGCCAGAGGCTAACGGCATTTTCGCCGGGCAAAAGAAAGGTGCGAATAGCCATATTAATAAGCTCATCGGTGCCGTTGCCCACCACTATATGCTCCGGTTTAAGGCCGTAAATGCTGTATAACTCAGCTATTTTTTGCTTAAGCAAAACGGCCTGGCTATCGGGATAAAGGGCCAGCTCAGAAAGAGCATCTTTTAGCGCTTCCGGCACCGCCGGCACCGGCCCGTAACAATTTTCGTTGCTGGCCAGCTTGATAACATCGCTTATCCCCAGCTCGCGCTTTGTTTCTTCTATCGGTTTGCCGGCCTGATATGTGGCTAAGGTGCGAAAATTCTTACCAACCAGGGACATATTAATGGCCCTGCTCTAAAACGGTTATGCCATCCGGGGGCACAAATTTAAACCAAGCGTCATTTAGGCCGGAATTAAGCTTATATGCGCTAAAAACATAGGTGGTTTCATTGCCCAGCGGGTCGTTTAAAAAAGCACCGTGCACCAAAAAGTTCTCTTTATCCACCATGAGCTCCATGCGCTCTACTTCCGGAATGGGCTCTTTGGGCTCTAAAAGCAGGCAGGAACACTGCCGCCCGGCAGGGCATATTTCCGGCTTTTTATTTTGGCAGGAGCCGGCCTTAAAATTGGCTAAAAGAGCACCTTCGCCCCACAAAAAACCCAGTGCCGAACTCAATTTGCTCTTTTCAAAATGGGCATCTTTTATCACCTGGGCATCTTCCACCACATAAAAATAAGCTGCCGTGCCGTCATAAACAAAAAACTTTTGCTTGGGGGAGAGATAATCCCAGCGCAGCTTTTTAGGCCGCGCCACATAGAGCTTGCCGCTCTCCGCTTGCAAACGACCGCGGGCTTTTTGCAAATAAATCTGGTTGAAATCAATGGTCACATCGGAAAAAGCGGCATAAGTGGCTTCCACTTTAAGAGCCAGTTCTTCCGCCGGTTTGGCAGCAGGCTTGGCGGCCGGCACATCGGCACTAAGCAGCGCGGCCATAAAAAGAAGTGTGTATATATAAGTTGCCATTTTAACCTCCTCAGCAACATAGAAAGCCCCTTATAGCAAAGTTGCCACTTAAAAACGAGGGGCAAGTTGCTTTTTATAGCCGGGGAAGCAGCTAAAAGTGCTAAAACAGCCAGCAAGCGGCTTAAAAATATTAGAAAAAAATCAGCAGCAATTCCCTCTTGCTTTTTTCACAGCTCTGGTATATTTCTCAGCAAAATTCCTGCTTTGGAGTGCAAAATGCTAAAAGCAATTGGTGGTAGATATACCGTTTTACAACCTTTGGGGCGCGGCGGCATGGCCACGGTTTATTTAGCGCGCGATGAGCGCCTTTTACGGCCTGTTGCCATAAAACTCATTAAAAATTACGAAGATAGCGATGATATTTTTCTCTTTCACCGCGAGGCCAGAGCCATAGCCGCTTTAACTCACCATAATATTATAACTATCTTGGATTACAGCGGGCCGGAGGAGCATCCGGCTTATATTGTCATGGAATATGTGGCCGGTGACAGTTTACAAACCATCTTGCGGGCTATGCCGCGCTTTCCGGCCGCCGCTGTTATGGCCGTTATCCATGAGCTTGCCGCGGCGCTCATGGCGGCACATAAGGCCGGGATTGTCCACCGCGACATCAAACCGGCCAATATCATGTTAACTGCCGAGGGGCGGCTGGTCTTAACCGATTTTGGCCTGGCCAAAGCTTATAAGAAGCCGGAAATTCTGGGCAAAACCATGGTTGGCCACATTACACACCTGAGCGGCACACCGGAATTTTTGGCCCCAGAACAGGTTGTTGGCTTCCCGGCCAATGAAAAGGTAGATATTTTTGCTCTCGGCACCCTCACCTATCTCTTAACCAGCGGCAAATTGCCCTTTCACCGCAAAGACACACTTTCTACAATGAAAGCCATTGCTTACCTGGACTATGTGCCGCTAAGTAAACTGTGCGGCGAAAGTACCGATGCCGAGCTCATGCGCATAGTCAGCGCCGCCATGCGCCCCGATGTCAATAAGCGGCCGGGAGCAGCCTGGCTCTGGCAAAAGAGCGATGAATGGCTCGCTGTCCGCGGCTGGAGTGCCGAGCGCGTATTGCGCGATTTTCAGCTCACCATGAAAGAGGCCGAGGATTACGAAGCGCCGCCGTCTGCCGACTATCTCTCCTCTTCGGAGATCACCATCAGCCGGGATATTGCCAGGCCCAGAGCCAAAAACCAGCGCAAAACGCTAAGATCCTAAAATGTATAAAAAATGCTCCCAACACCGGCCGGAACATTTTTTCGGCCTTAAAAGTCCTGTTGCCTAAGTCACTCAACTATACTATGTAGAGTAGTGCTGAACTTTGGGGTTTTGCATGAGCGGATTAATTGGCAATCGTTATCAAATAGAAGAGGTACTGGGTAAAGGCGGTATGGGTATGGTTTACCGGGCCAAAGATACCCGCCTCTCCCGCGATGTAGCTTTAAAAGTCATCCACACAAATAGTGATCAAAAAGACGATTCGGCGGCGATGCTTCACCGTGAAGCACAGGCCATTGCCCAGTTGCATCATCCTAATATTGTTACTATTTATGATTACTCCGGCCCTAATGAAAAGCCCATTTACATTGCTATGGAACTCATTGAGGGCATGACTCTCACCCAAATCATGCAAAAGACCAAAACTTTGCCTGATACAGTCATTATGTCGGTGCTCTATGCCGTCTCCTCGGCTCTCGCTCATGCGCACGAGCACATGATGGTGCACCGCGATATTAAACCTTCAAATATTATGATCGAGCGCACCGGGCGGGTGCTGCTCATGGATTTTGGGATTGCCAAATCACTGGCCCAGGGCTCGGCCCACACGCAAATGCGCGGCACACCTAATTTTATGGCCCCGGAGCAGATATTTGAGCAACCCATCGGCCCTTATACCGATATTTTTGCCCTGGGCACTCTTATTTATACCTGTGCCGCCGGCAAGCCGCCATTTTTGGCAGCCAGCACCATCGAAACCATGCAAAAAATTGCCGAAGTGCGCTTTACACCGCTCAAAGAGGCCTTTCCTAATGCCTCATCGGCTCTCGACCGCCTCTCGCGCCAATGCCTGCGCAAAGAGACAAATGTCCGGCCGGTAGCCTTGCAAATCAACCAGGCCTGCCGCCGCTTTTTGCAACAAAAAAAGATACTTAACCCAACTCACCACCTGGCTCTATACCTGGCTGATATTTTGGGTGTCCCCAGTAGCGAAGTGGCACCGCCCTCTTCGGCCGATGTCATAAGCGAGCTCGATGATGACCGCACCGTAAAAGCCTACGACACCGCCGGCCTGGCCGGTATGGACGAAGAGGATTCCATGGTTGGCCCCAGTGCCGAAAGCGTACCGGCCCACTTGAGGCTCTCTGTTAAAGATATTCAAGAGAAGAAAAAGAAGGAAGAGGAAGAAAAGCTAAATAAGCCCGAGGAAAATTCCGGCTCTTATCTCTCTTTTTTCATTGTTATTTTTGTTATTTTAGCCCTTCTCGGCGGCGGCTTTTATCTCTTTAAAAATCCCTCTATTTTGGGCCTTAAAGATCCGGCAGCGGCTAAAGCACCGCAAAGTGCTCCCAAAACCATAGAACTGGCTCCGGATGAAGAAAAGGTCACAATTAAGGTCATTCCCAACGGTATGCTCATGGTTGATGGCATGGAAAAAGGCTTTGTTAAAGGGCAGATGGATATTGGCCTGGCTCCGGGGTGGCACAAAGTGGAAATCCGCCGCCGCGGCCGGGAACCCATGAAACAGGAAATCCGCATCACCAAGGGGCAAGACCCCATGACTATTGTCTTTGATACTACTAGGCGCTAACGAGCCGCTGCATTAAGTTCTAAACAAACGTAATTTGCCAAAAATTTTACAGGCTAGCCTGTATATTAGGTCTTGAAAAGACCTAAGCGCGAAAATCGGTTCGCCTTACCAAAACGGAGCCTCATGATGAAAAAGTATCTGAAATTATCGCTGGTTTTTTCCGCTCTCCTCTTTTCATCCTGTGGAGACAAGCAGGAAACTACCTACACTCGCCAACTTAATGAAAATTGCAATGAATTCGACCAATGTTTGGAAGGCCTTACCTGCGAAAACGGCAAATGCCGGGCTATATGCAAAAAAGATAACGACTGCAATGCCGACCAAGAATGCAAAAATAATCGCTGTGTTAATAAAGTCGGGCAAAACCAAGATAATGACGAGCCCAAACCACAGAGTTGCGGTGCCGGTTTCACCGGCCCGGACTGCGGCACTTGTCTGCCAGGTTATTTTGGGACCAGCTGCACTCCTTGTCCTGGTTTGAGTTCGAGTGGCTCACCTTGCTCAGGCCACGGTGTTTGCAGCGATGGGCCTTGGGGTGAAGGTACCTGCGAATGTTTAAGCGGTTTTAGCGGCGCCGATTGCTCAGGTTGTGCCGCCGGTTTTGATCCTGCAAAAGAGTGTAAAGAGTGTCTCCCGGGCTATTATGGGCATAGTTGCCGCGATGTTTGCCCCGGCGGAATCGAAAATATTTGCTCAGGTAACGGAACTTGTGATGACGGCGCAAACGGCACCGGCGTATGCGATTGCAATGATGCGATAAGCGGCGATGACTGTTCCGGCTGTCCGGGTCACAAAACCAATCCACCGAATTGCGACAAATGTGTAGAAAATTACTTTGGCATAAACTGCGAAAATGAATGTCCAAAAACCGAAAACGGCTATTGCGACGGCCACGGAACCTGCAATGCCAGCGGCTTATGTGAATGCGATACCGGTTGGTCAGGTACTAAATGTAATGATTGCGCCAATGGCTATTACGGCGCTTCTTGCAAGCCATGTGAGTGTAACGGCCATGGAACCTGCAACCAGGGAATTCATGGCGAAGGCTGCATTTGTGACAGCTCCCTGCATTTTACCGGCGAAAAATGCAATCAATGCCAAAACGGCTGGCAAGGTAAAAACTGTGACACTTGCGAATATGGCGATGGCACAAATTGCAATAGCTGTATCAAAGATAATGGTTATGATGCCGGTATTTGCAAATTTAAAGACAACCGAAATGGTACAGTTTATCCGGTATATAAAATCGGTGGTAAATTCTGGTTTGGCCAAAATGTAGATTACAAAACCAGCGATTGTTTTGCTCCCAATAATGACAGCAATAATATAAAATCGTACGGTTGCCTCTACAAATGGGCGGCAGCCAAAACAATTTGCCCTGCACCATGGCGCTTGCCGACAGTAGATGACTTCACAGCTTTACATAAGGCTGTTGGCGGAGCCAATAGCACCGGCGCACAAAACCTTAGAGCCACCAACTGGAATAATGGAACAGATGCTTATGGCTTTAGAGTACTTCCGGCCGGTAATGTTTATGCCGGCGAATACAAAGTTTTTGGCGAAGCCGCTTACTTCTGGTCAATGTCCGGCTATGACGATGATGAAGCATATTATATAAATGTTAAAGCTAATAGCACTGCCTTAACCCACAATCATATTAATAATGGTAACTCAGTCCGCTGCATTAAAGATTAATCTTTTCGCTAATTAACAGCTAAATATAAAAAGTGATTACCGGGTGCTGAAAAGGCCTCACACCGGCAGCATTTTGAGCATGGCGTTTGCTTTACCCACCAGAGCTTTATCGGCACTGCCGGCCTTGCCGAGGGCACTTTCCAAATCTTCTTCGGCAGCCCGGAATTGCTTCATGGCAATATATATTTCGGCGCGGTTGATGTAAGAAACCATATCATTAGGCGCGAGGCGAATAGCATAATTAAACTGCTTTAAGGCTTTATCCAAATCTTTGAGTTGCAAATAAATAACGCCCAGGCCGCGGTAATAATAGGCATTGGTTGGATCTATAGCCACAAGGCCCTCAAAAATGGTTTTGGCCGGCTCGGTTTTACCTTGGAGAAAAAAGGTATAACCCTGAGAGGCGATGGCATAGAGCTCTTCATCAGTATAACCTTTAATATCTTTTAAGGTTATCTCACCTTTGGCCCACTTTTCTATCATGGGTTGCAATTTGCTCTTTAGCTGGTCGGCCTTTATAGCTGCATTCTTGGCGGCGGCAATAGGGGCCGCTTTTCCTTCTTCGATTTGCTCTGCCACGATAAACCTCTAATAATTGCCGCAAAGGGCATTTTGTGTTATCATTACCACACTCTTGGCCTTACTGCCAGAGCAAAGCGGAGGAAAGAAACCATGCAGCAGCAAAAAATCATTTCGAACTGTCTGGCAGGCGCCTTCGTTTCCCTTTGGATTTTTTCCTGCTCCAATGTGCCGCCGGAAGTACAGAATAGCGCTGATGAACCGGAAAAAACGCTTCTCGGCTCCGGTAAATCCTGCCAAGATAATGCAGAATGTCTCTCCGGTTATTGCCTCGATATTTTAGGCAGCAGACAATGCGCCATGACTTGTGCAAATAGTGGCGATTGCCCGGCCAAGCTCATCTGCGCCGCTGCCGATCCGCGCAGCAGCCAAAGCCCCAAAATTTGCATGCCCAAAGTCAAACTCCCTTGCATGAGCTGTGGTGAAGACAGTGATTGTCAGGAAGTGGGCGCCCTTTGCCACACTCTGGACGGTGCCAAAGTCTGCCTTGGCCCTTGCGACCCTAATAAGGCCGATAACTGTCCGGCCGGCTTTATCTGCCAGCAAGTTAATGATGAAATAAATAATGTGGAAAGCTCCCAATGTATGCCGGAAATCGGCACCTGTGCCTGTAGCTCAGGTTCCAGCGGGGCAGTGCGCAGCTGTTATAAAAATGTCCCTAATATCGGCACCTGTTACGGCCTTGAAACTTGCGACGGCGATGCCGGCGGCTGGCAGGCTTGCGATGCCCAGGAACCAAGTGCCGAAATTTGCGATGGTCTCGATAATGATTGTGATGGCCTGATTGATGAAGATACTAGCGGCGAGCTGCTCACCCAAGAGTGCTGGTATGGCTATAAAACTGGCGTCGCCCCGCCGGAATGCCGCGGCATAGCTACTTGTATTAACGGCAATTTCAATAATTGCTCTCTGCCGCCCCCGCCGGAGAGCGAAACTCTCTGTGATGGCCTCGATAACGACTGCGACGGCCAAATAGATGAAGATGAAAACGGCCTGCCCCTAAAAAGAGTCTGCCAATACGGCTATGAGGGCGAAGAAGCACCAGAAAATTGCCGCGGCTTTGAAACTTGCGAAAACGGCCAATACGGCGAGTGCAGCACTCCGCCCCCGCCGGCCGAAGAAACAATCTGCGACGGGCTTGACGACAACTGCGACGGCAAAACCGATGCCGATGCCGAGGGCCAGCCGCTAACAGCTCCCTGTGGCTACGGCTATGAAAGTAACCCCACTGCCAGACCGGAAAACTGCCGCGGCCTGCGCTACTGCTCATCCGGCGTTTTTGGCGAATGTTCTCTTTCCGAACCCCTGCCGGGCGACAGCCGTTGCGACGGCATTGATGAAGATTGCGACGGCCTGATTGATGAAGATATTTTGGGCACCAACAGCCACTGTTCAAAGTGCGGCGATGTTTGCCCGCCGGGAAAATCATTCACTTCAGTTTATGACTGGGGCTGTAGCAATAAACAGTGCAAAACCTGGAAATGTAAGTACCCCTATTTTGATGTAAATAACGACCCGGCCGACGGCTGCGAAATAACGGATACTTCATGGAATAATTACACTAAAGCGGCCGCTAAATACATTGGGGAAATGGATGAAAACGGCAAGTATGAAATGCATTTGTGTAACGGCCGTCTGCCGCGGGACAGCCGGGCGAACATTTATAATAGCAGCGATATGAGTGCCGATGAAGGGGTAGATTATTTTTATTTTAAATATATCGGTAAGTTTTGGGGCATAAAGCAGGCCACGCTTAAAGTGGTAGCCAATCCTGTTGGGGCAAATAATTATACCGGTACCAATGTTACCAGCCCTTCAGGCACCATTCAGGTGTGCGTATCAGGAAATTATTCAAGCACCACTTCTTCGCCCACTATTGCAAATTGCCAAAATATTAATCTTTCCGGATCTTCGGCAGGCCAAGTTGTTTTTGGTTCTGATTATTTTAAACATGACGGCGATAATTATTATTATATTATGGTAAAAGCCGTTGGTTCTTACAAATTTTCCGGTAAATTTCACATTCAGGTAATTGAAGAGTCTGCATCTAACGATATAACCGGCAGCAATTCTGCCTGCAACTAGAGAGAATTTTTACAAAATGCGAAAGAATAGTTTATTAATACCTTTAGCCGTTTTATTTTTAACTTCCTGCAGAAATGATCCCCCGGAGGATCAACAAAAAAATAATCAGCAACCGGGAGTAGATCAAGCTGGAGAGCCTTATTGTTTAAATTCCAAAACTCTCTCTAACCCCGCCGCCGATGGCAGTATAAAATATGAGCCCTGCTCCGGCCTGTGCACTTTTGGCACTTGCGAAAACAGCGGAGAATATAATTTGCCTGCTACTTGTAAACTAAGTGATGCGCCATACTGCTTTGGCGATACTATTGCCATCTCCTGTATGCAAGCTGTAACCGAAGAGAACTCCAAAAACACCCAGGTTGTTGTCACTCATTGCCAGGACGGGCGCGTTTGTAAAGATGGCTTTTGCCTGCCCCGCGATGAAAAAGTAGCGTGCCTTGCTGATTATTGTAAAGATCTTCACACCTTAGTTACCTGTAAGGCCGGCCAAGAGTCTATAGAAGCATGTAAAAAAAATGAACTCTGCCTGGCCAATGCCTGTGTTGAAACCAGCGGTATAACCACCTGTAACGATAAAAATGATTGTAATAGCGACGAACTCTGCCGCGACGGCCTTTGTTACCTCGAAAGTAATTTTGCCATAAAAAAGGGCGCTCCCTGCGATGCCGGCACTTTTCAGGAATATTGCGAGGGCAATATCGAAGTGTGGTGCGGCTATGATGGCATCGTAGAATATAATGACTGCGCCCAATATAACGGCTGCGCCATGCTGGTGCAAAAAATATTTAGAAGCGGCCTTTCTATCCGCAACGCCATCTGCCGCGGCGAGAGCGCTTACCTTGAACAATGCCCAAAGGCCGGCGCCGTTTCCAAACACTGTTTAAATGCCGTTTATGAGGATATGCCCTTCTTAAACTTTTCATATTCCTTAACCGATTTCTGCGAAATAGCCTCCGATGGCACTATGGTAGCCCGCCCCGAGCGCATTGAGACCGATTGCGGCCAAAATAGCTGCGACGAAGAACGCGGTGTATGCGCGGAAAAGTAAAATAATACTTTAAATAAACTTCCTGATTTACCCGAAAATACTATTTCCTCTTGACATTTTATCTAATTTAACATATAGGCGCCTAGGCTAGGAGGTGTCTTAATGGCCCGTGTAACAGTTGAAGATTGCTTAGACAATGTAGATAATCGTTTTGCTCTTGTTCTGCTGGCCGCCCAGCGCGCCCGCCAAATCACCAAAGGCGCCAGAGCAACAGTTGAACACCCCAAGAATAAAGCTCCAGTTTTAGCTCTCCGTGAAATTGCTGCCGGCAATATTTATTTTGACCGCGATGTGCAGGAAGAGCTTTTAAACAGTATGAAACGGCTCCAAGAAGACTGAGCCATTTGTTCTCTTCCGCCAATTTTCCTTAAAATTTTTCACAAGATGGAACGAGATGCAGTTTACAAGAAACTTTAGTATCATCGCCCATATCGACCACGGCAAATCCACCCTGGCCGACCGCCTCATTCAAACTTGCAACGTGATATCCAACAGGGAGTTTCAGGATCAATTCCTCGATAATATGGATATCGAGCGCGAGCGCGGCATTACCATTAAAAGCCAGACCATCAACCTGCCCTATAAAGCAAAAGATGGCCATGAATACAGCTTAAACCTCATCGACACTCCCGGACACGTCGATTTTACTTATGAAGTCTCGCGGGCTCTCGCTTCCTGCGACGGCGTTTTGCTTTTGGTGGACGCCACGCAAGGGGTACAGGCGCAAACTGTGGCTAATCTCTATCTCGCTATGGAGCATAATCTGGAAATTATTCCGGTTATCAACAAGATAGACCTGCCCTCCGCTGATGTGGAGTCGGCGCGCGAAGAGATAGACCACGACCTGGGGCTGGATGGTCTCGCCGCTCTGCCGGTGAGCGCCAAAACCGGAGAAGGCATAGATGCGCTTTTAGAGGCTATAGTAACGCAAATTCCGCCCCCCAAAGGCGAGGCGGCTGAGCCCTTAACTGCCCTTATTTTCGACGCTTTTTATGATCCATATCGCGGTGCTATCATTTCGGCGCGCATTTTTAACGGCTCTTTAAAAGCGGGCGATCAAATTCGTTTTATGTCAAACGGCGCCACCTATAAAGTGGAAGAAGTGGGCATTTATCGCCAAACGCGCACGCCCAAAGAGTGCTTAAGTGCCGGCGAAGTTGGCTATATTATTGCCGGTATTAAAACGGTTAGCGATATTTCCATCGGCGATACCATCACCCTGAATGAGCGGCCGGCCGCCGAGCCGGTGCCCGGTTTTGTGCAGGTGAAGCCTGTCGTTTTTTCCTCGGTTTATCCAATATCTTCAGACGATTACCCTTCCCTCTGCGACGCTCTCGAAAAATACAAATTAAACGATGCGGCCCTCGTTTACAGCAAAGATAATTCTACCGCTCTCGGCCAGGGTTTTCGTTGCGGCTTTTTGGGGCTTTTGCACCTGGAAATCTTTCAGGAACGCATGGAGCGCGAATTTGACCAAGCTCTCCTCATGACAACCCCTTCGGTTGAATACACTTTCAAGCTGAAAACCGGCAAAGAAATTACCATAGATAACCCGCACTATTACCCGGATCCGGCAGAAATTACCGAATCATTTGAACCATTTATCCGCGCTACTATCTTGATGCCGGAGCGCTATTTGGGCGCGGTAATGAAGCTGGTGCTCGACAGGCGCGGCACCAATACCGATTTTAATTACCCCTCCCCCGGGCGCATTGAGCTCAAAGCCGATATGCCGCTCGCTGAAGTGATTTTTGATTTTTATGACAAATTAAAATCCATCACGCAGGGCTACGGCTCTTTTGATTATGACTTTTTGGAAAAGCGCCCCAGCAAGCTGGTGAAAGTGGATATGTTGGTCAACGGCGAAAAGGTGGACGCTCTCTCCATTATTGTCCACGAAGACCGGGCCCGCCCCAGAGCCGTACAAATTTGCGATAAACTGGCCGAAGAAATTCCCCGCCAGCTCTTTAAAATTGCTATCCAAGGGGCCATCGGCGGCAAGATTATATCCAGATCCACCATCAACCCCTTTAGAAAAGATGTTTTGGCCAAGTGCTACGGCGGCGATATCACCCGTAAGCGCAAACTTTTGGAAAAGCAGGCCAAAGGCAAAAAGCGCATGAAGATGGTGGGCAATGTGGAGATTCCGCAGGAAGCCTTTGTGGCCGTTTTAAAGACTAATGACGACTAGAGGCAAAAATGAAAACAATTATTTGGCTTTTTGCGCTTATTTGTCTGGCTGCCGCGCCTGAAGGAATAAACGAACCGCCGGCCAGTGAAGTCTATAAAGCGCAGTTAGCTCAGCTTACCTTGGCCAGTAGTCAGGGTGACAGCTCCTCCGACATGATAGCCGGCGAAATTGCCACCATCCAAAAGCAGCTCGACACCTTAAAACAGCTGGAAAACCGCTCACAGGTTTTAAAAAATCGCCCCGAAGCACTGGAAGCCGAAAGCGCTGCCATTAAAGATCTTTTGGCTAAACCAGTAAGCCCGACTTCTATCAATACCCCCGCCCCTGATGAAAGCGACAGTGCGGCATTAAGCGCTAAACAACAAGAAATTCAGCTGGAGCTCAACCAAGTTGAGGCCACCTTAACCAAATTACATGATGAGCAAAAAAATATGGGCCAGCGCATCGGCAAACTCAGCAACGAACTGGCCGCCGCCCATTCTGCGCTGGAAGAGGCTATGTTAAAGCATAGCACTGCGCCTAACCCGCTGCAGGCTTTAAGCATCGAAATTTCCATGGCCAGCACCAAGCTGAATATTGCCAATATGGAAATTGAGCAACAGCTCTTTCCCAAAGAGATGCGCCTCTACCGCGATAAAATCAATCTGAATATTAATATGCGCAAAACGTTATCAGCGCAAAATGCTAATATTATCAAGCAAATTGAAAATTTACGCCTTTTAGAAGCCGCCGCTTTTAACGAAGAAGTTAAAGAATTTGTAAGTCAGCTGCAACCTGCCAATAAGAACATAGAAACCGGCAGTAAACGCCTTTTGGCTCTGGCCGCCAGACGGCTGGAAGATAACAGTGTTTTGCGCAATTTTCTCGCTTTACAAAATAGGGAGCACCAAAGATCTGCCGAGCTCACTGCTTTAAGCGAAAAGCAGCAACGTATTATAAAACAGGTAGATGCCATGGGGCTCACACCGGCCATTGGTTTTGTCTTGCGCCAGGAGCGGCAAACCCTGCCGGATACCCGCGAGCTCAAAGACGAAATAAAGGCGCGCAACAAAGAGATGGCTGCCTTGCAACTAAAGCTGGTGGAACTGGAAGAAGAAAAGCACCAATTAAGTTACAACCTGCAGCTGGACGAGGGAGTGCCGCAGGAGGCCGAGCTAAAAGAAAAACTGGAGCGCGCCATAAAATTATGTCGCCATGATTATTTTTCTTATTTTAGGGAAATTGCCAAACTCGAAGCTATAAACCGCCAACTTATTGAAAAAACAGTAGCTATCACAAAATATATAGATGAGCGCGTCTATTGGATTCCTAATTCCGGCCCCTTTACCAACATTAATAAAACGGCTATAAACGGCGCTTTTAATTTCTTTTTGTCACCGGGGCAATGGCTGCCGGTACTTAAAAACTACAAAAACTATCTGCCCTGGATTATTATCTGGCCGGCGGCCATTCTCCTGGCCCTCATCGGCTACTGGACTTTGGTACGCCGCCGCCTCAAAGCGGCCTGGCAAAAAAACATCACTAACTTAAAAGAGGCGGGCAAAAAGCCAACCACGCCGGAACAAAACGAAAGCAATATTCACTTTATCCGCTCACTCTTAAAAGCCTTTCTTATGATGCCGGTTTTGGCGATACCTAAGCCGCTGATTTTCCTGACTATTGCCGCCGGCTGTTACTCCTTAAGCCGCGATTCGGCATTTTTCTTTGCTTTAACGCGCGGCTTCATCAATGCGGCTGTTGTTTTTTATATCTTTGGAATTATACATCTTTTTTTAGAATCGCATGGGCTTTATATTTTTGCTGTCCACTGGGCGGAAACAACTTGGCAAAAAGAGAGCCGCGCCGCCACCATCTTGCAATATGTCCTGGCTTTTTTAACCTTTATCTGTACTGGCCTCGCCTATCAACCAAGCGATGTTCTAATAAACAGCGTCGGCCGCTTCACCTTTATGCTTATCCTCCTCTCCTGCTTTATTTGGCTAATCGGCATGGGGAAAAAACCTTGGCAAACAGCCTATCGCGGCTGGCTGAAATTACTTTACAATATCATTTTAGCGGCCATTTACCTGATGCCGCCGGCACTCATTGTTTTTACCTTTATGGGCTATTATTTTACGGCAATTCCCCTAGCCATTAAATTTCTTTTTCAGCTTCTCACATTGGTATCTATTGTTATTTTGGCCAATATCACTAAGAAAACTATCAAGATACGCCTTGGCATGAAACAAAGCGCCAAAAACCGCGAAGCCATGCTCGTGCGCCTGGTACATGCCATAAGCGCCATTTTGGCTCTGCTCTCGCTCTATCTTATTTGGAGTGATGTTTTACCGGCCTTAAATGCCGCCGGCAGTGTCACTCTCTGGACTACCACCAGTGGTAACACTTTACACAATGTTTCGCTGGGCGATGGCTTAACAGCCCTGATAATTGCCATTTTAGTTATTCTCTTGGCCCGCAACCTAAGAACCATTCTCTCTTTGGTGGGCTTTGACAAATTGCCTTTTGACGCCGGTATCCGCAATGCTTTGGCCACCCTCATTCGCTATGCCGTCATTTTAATCGGCGGCGGCAGTGCCTGCACCATTTTGGGCCTCTCATGGAATAATATTCAATGGCTGGTCGCCGCTATGAGCGTTGGTCTCGGCTTTGGCTTGCAGGAAATTTTTGCCAATTTTGTCTCCGGCATCATCATTCTCTTTGAGCGCCCGGTGCGCCCCGGCGACACTGTAACCATCGGCGATATCTCCGGCGAAGTCACTAAAATCAATATCCGGGCCACCACCATTAAAGACTGGGATAACAAAGAAATGATTGTGCCCAATAAGGAATTTATCACCGGGCGCATTCTCAACTGGACAGGTAGCGATTCCATACAGCGGGTGGTTATTTCCGTAGGAGTAGCCTATGGCAGCGATTTACAAAAAGTGCAGGAAATATTGCTGAAAATTGCCGCAGATTGCCCGCTGGTATTAAAGAAACCGGCACCAAGCGTCATTTTTAGTGATTTTGGCGATAGCGCTCTGGACTTTAAGTTGCGACTTTATACCGATATCAGCACTCTGGCCAAAGCGCAGCACGAAGTGCGCCTGGCCATAGATAAAGCCTTCAATGAAGCTGGTATTTCCATCCCCTTCCCGCAACGCGATGTGCACCTTATTCCGCAGGAATAAGACCTGAAAACCTTTCAAAACTGTCTCACCACTGTGTCACCTGACACACTTTGGCACACTTTTGACACACCTGACACACTTTTGACACACTTTGTCAAAACAGTGCGAAACACATTAAAGACTCATAATTACAACTTGTTATATGTCTTTTGAGCTTTGGCACGCAATTTGCATTCAGATGGGCCGGTCAGACTATCTGGCAAAAAGGAGCA
>JAEEGL011213046.1_pt1 | contig 28214 bp, 22 predicted proteins | sample 9134231 | NCBI WGS metagenome assembly JAEEGL01 (sample SAMN16246548, study PRJNA631951) | gut metagenome | biome: gut microbiome; feature: rumen; material: fiber-attached | host: Bos | place: Iran: Karaj | collected 2018-10
ATACAGTAGGTTTTGAACCAATATTTTTTATGGAGGCATTATGAAAGATTTAAAGCCAATCAAAGAAGGTAAAGTCCGCGAGATATATGATTGCGGCGAGAATCTCATCCTTGTTGCTACTGACAGAATCAGTTGCTTCGATGTTATTCTTCACAATACTGTTACAAAGAAGGGTACTGTTCTTACTCAGATTTCTAAGTTCTGGTTTGATTATACTAAGGACCTTGTACCTAATCATATGATTTCTACTGATGTAGAAGATATGCCTGAATTCTTCAGACAGCCACGCTTCACTGGCAACAGCATGCTTTGCAGAAAGCTTACTATGCTCCCTGTTGAGTGTATCGTAAGAGGTTATATCACAGGTAGTGGTTGGGCAAGCTACAAGAAGAACGGTACTGTATGCGGTATCAAGCTTCCTGAAGGACTTGTTGAATCAGACAAGCTTCCTGAGCCTATCTACACACCTTCTACTAAGGCAGAGATAGGTGATCATGACGAGAACATTTCTTATGAGCAGAGCGTTGATTATCTCGAGAAGAGATTCCCTGGTAAGGGTGAGAAGTACGCTAAGGCGCTTCGCGACTTAAGTATCTCTATCTACAAGAAGTGCGCTGATTATGCGCTTACACGCGGTATCATCATAGCTGATACTAAGTTCGAATTTGGTCTCGATGAGAACGACAACATCGTTCTTGCTGATGAGGTTCTTACACCTGACAGCTCACGTTTCTGGCCACTTGATGGATACAAGGCAGGTCAGAGTCAGCCTTCTTTCGATAAGCAGTTTGCTAGAGACTGGCTCAAGGCTAATCCAGACAACAACGACACTCTTCCACAGGAAATCGTAGATAAGACTATCGAGAAGTATCTCCAGGCTTACGAGCTCCTTACAGGTAAGAAATTAGAGGTATAACATATGGATGAAAACAGACGCCCACGAAGCAGAGAAAAGTATGTAACGCAGGCGACTGGTAAGGTTGAGAGGCGCGGTTCCGGTTCCGGATACAGCGCTTCTGCTAATTCTAACCAGCCTTCGCACACTCCGGCGGGGACCTCACTCCTCGGCCTTATGTTAAGCCGTGGTGGCGGAATCACTCTTATCATACTTGTGATAGGTGTTGTCCTCTTTCTTAAGTTTGGCATGCCAAACGGAGGTTCAGATAACTCTTCTTCGCCTATGGCTGCCCTCTTTGGCAACTCATCGCTCTACACAACTAACAATTCTGGTACCCTCGCCAATATGTCCGATGTAGACAGATCCGTTGCCTCTGGCTCGCGCAGCAAGTACACCACTATCAAGGGCAGCAATCAGGATGTCATAACCATCATGCTCTATGTGTGTGGAACCGACCTCGAGTCTAAGCACGGCATGGCAACTGCCGACCTTAAGGAGATTCAGGACGCTACTATAGGCACTAACCTCAACATCATCGCTTATACAGGCGGTTGCAAGAACTGGAAGAACAACATCATAAGCAGTTCTTACAATCAGATCTATCAGATTCAGAGCGGTCAGATCAAGGCCCTTGAGACGAACGCCGGCTATGACGCAATGACTAAGCCCTCTACTCTTTCAGGCTTCATCAAGTATTGCGCATCCAACTTCCCTGCCAATCGCTACGCGCTCATCTTCTGGGATCACGGTGGCGGCTCTATAACAGGCTTCGGTTACGATGAGAAAAATGCTTCGGCAGGCTCGATGAACCTCGCAGGTATCAACACTGCACTCAAAGACGGTGGCGTCAAGTTCGACTTTATCGGCTTCGATGCTTGTCTCATGGCTACCACAGAGACTGCTCTCATGCTCAGTCGCTACGCCGATTACATGATCGCATCAGAAGAAGAAGAGCCAGGCACCGGCTGGTACTACACTAACTGGGTATCAAAGCTCTCAGCTAACACTTCTATGCCAACCATCGATCTTGGCAAGATCATCATAGATGATTACACAAGTGCCTGTGCAAATGCTTCGAGAAACCCTAAGACCACGCTCTCAATCGTGGATCTTGCCGAATTCTCTAACACTGTGCCATCGAAACTCACAGCATTTGCCGAATCGATAACAGGCAAGATAAGCGACAACGACTACAAGGAGATCTCCGATGCGCGTGTTGCGACAAGAGAATTCTCTCCTTCTTCAAAGATAGACCAGGTCGATCTTATCGACCTCTCTAACAACCTCAATACAGATGAAGCAAAGGCGCTTGCCGATGCCCTCAAGGGAAGCATCAAGTATAACAGAGTTTCCAACAGCATGACTAACTGCTACGGTCTTTCGATATACTTCCCTTACAGACGCGCTTCTAAGGTTGATAACATATGCATGCAGTATGACCAGATCGGCATGAACTCGGAATACTCGAAGTGTATCAAAGCATTTGCCAAGGTCGAGTGTGCAGGCCAGGCCGCTACTGGTGGCGCGACTTCACCTTATGACACTCTTTCAGGCAACACTTCAGCAGCTGGTCTATTCACCGACCTCTTAACAGGCTTCTTAAGCGGTGACTTCCGCTCTATGCCTGACTTTGATTCAGAGAACACAGACTTCTTAAGCGAATCTTCGGTTTCTGATGACGCTGTAACAAGCTTTGTCAAGAACAACTATCTCGACGAAAGCAAGCTTCGCTTCACAAAGTCTGGCGACCAATACATGATAAGCCTCTCTGAAGATCAGTGGAAGTTAGTTCACACAATCGACCAGAACGTCTTCTACGACGACGGAACTGGCTATATCGACCTCGGTCTTGATAACCTCTTTACTATCGACAAGGACGGCAACATGATCGCCGATACAGACAGAACCTGGATTGCTATCAACGGCCAGCCTGTTTGTTACTACCATCTCGACACAGTAGACGACGGAACAAGCTACACAATCACAGGCCGCGTTCCTGTCCTCCTCAACGGCAACAAGGCAGACCTGATACTTATCTTCACAGATAAGTATCCACAGGGCTATATAGCAGGCGCCAGAGATACATACAAAGAAAGTGAGACTCTCGCTGTTGCTAAGAACCTCACCGAATTAAAGGACGGCGACAAGATCGACTTCTTATGTAACTACTACTCCTACGATGGTAAGACCAAGGAATCTTGCCCTCTCGGAAATCAGCTGGTATACTCTAAGGATATGAAGATCAGCAACGTAGACATCGGAAGCAATAAGATTCTGATAACATATATGTTTACAGATATATATAATCAGAGACACTGGACGGATACAATTATACAGTAAAAAACAAATCATTGGGTATCAACAGTTACTGCTTGCAATCTTAGGAAAAAGTTAAAGTCTAGGTAATCGCGTACTTATACGCTATTACCTGGACTTTTTAGTTGAAAATGACAGCGAGAATTAGGTTTTTCTCATTTCTCGTTGCTTAATAAAGGGACTATAACCTCGCCGGCTAAGAAAAGCCTCCAAATCTAGCCTTTTCTTAGCCATAACACACGTATACTCATATCAAAAAGCCCTCGCTAGCTAAGAAAAGCCTCCAAATCCAGCCTTTTCTTAGCCATAACATACGTGTACTCATATCAAAAAGCCCTCGCCAGCTAAGAAAAGCTCCAAATCCCACCTTTTCTTAGTCAACACCCATGAAAAAAGGGAGGATTTTGTACTGTTGTGCCCCCCTTTTACTTATTAACCTCTTAGTTCACTATTAAGACAATCCTCATATCTGCACATTCATACCCATACTAGCACTCTCAGCCCCCGCAAAAGCACTCTGTGCACTCTCCCCAACTATCCTGCTGATATTGTCACTTGCAGACATCTTGCTCATCTTATCGAATACAAACTTGAGGTATTCTCTGTCAGCTTTCTGGATTTCCTTCATCTCATCGCTTCTATGCTTGGCGACCATCTTCTTATAATCGCCTTCGCTCATAGTGCGAGGGACTTTGACCTGATCTAGAATCTCCAACTGATCATAGACTTCTTCTAGCATCTCTGAAGAAATATCTTTCAGTAGCTGCGTGACTTCATCAGTCATAGCTTCGATGTCAGCTGAAGTTGCTTCAACGAATCCTACATCTTCAAACCCTACTTCTTCGTATCCGACTTCTTCAGATTCTGTAACCTCTTCGAACTCTGAAGACTCTGCGGATTCTTCGTAGTCCTTGTATTCGCTATCACTTCTGATATCTTCTTCATAGTCTCTTGCAGAACTCTCATCATCTCTTATCTCAACCTTCTCTTCTAGTTCCAGATTAGATGCCTTCTTCTTGGCTATACGCTCCATGGATTCGGCATGCGCTATGGCTGCGCGAACTTCATCTGCATCGTAATCAGGATTTATGAGATTCTTCTTAAGCTTAAGAACTTCTCTTTTGGCTTTCGAAGCAGCTTGCTTAGCTGTAAGAGATGTCTTGGATCTTATGATTGCTGAAGATAGCGAATTCGCGCTGTAGCGCACCTTCTTAACGGCAGTTTTCACTGCCGAAGACTTCTGCCTCGACTCTCTGACACGGTTGGCATATTCCATGCTCTGAGCGGCGATGTCGACTTGGCCCGGAGCCTTCTTAGTCTCATCGGCACTTTTCTTGGTTTCACGAAGGAATTCCTTAACTTTGCTCATGCGACTATCGAGCATCTCCATATTCTTCTTAGAGGCTTCACTGTATCGCTTAAAATCCTGCATATAAGAACTGTTAAGATTAACCCTCATAGGCATCACACTTTCAGGTCGAGTGTCTGCCCTCTTACAAGCTCCTGAGCTGACAGTACGTTGTCACTCATCGCCATGTAACCATAATCTGATACCTTCTTTACAAGCTCTTCTACAGAAGCGGCTTCGATAACTTCATATTCGTCAGGATCGAAGTCCCCGAGTCTTGCGTCCTTCGTAGCCTCTGCCTTCTCTTTCCTTGCTTCCTGAAGCTTTTCTTCCTGCTCTTTTTTCTCAGCCTTCTTTTCGTCTTCCTTCTTCTGAGCCTTCTTCTCCTCAGCTTTCGCTTTGATTCGCTGTGCCTGAGCATCCTGTGATTTCTTAACAACCGCAAAGAAAGAAGCGTTGCCATCATCCTTAACCTCGAGTCCGAATCCCTTAACAGAATCATTACCTGCAAATGCTTCTTTAAGTTCAGGCACTTTTTGTCCAGCCATAGCTATGATACCTTCATACTTCTTTCTGAAGGACTCATCAGTAGCCATCTTCTCGATCTTCTCTTCATCAATCAGAACTACCATCTTGTCTGCGTTAGCAAACTTTGAAGCGTTAGCTTTGGCATTCTCCTTCTGATCCTTGCTCACAAGAACGATATCCATGTTGTTGTACTTTTTCTTGAGTTCGTCTAAGTACTTCTTACCGGTATCGGAAAGCTTAGGCTCGCCCACAGTCTTACCATAGGTCTTGTCGTTCTTCGCAATCGGTGATTGATTAGCAACAACTGTGTTAACAACTGAATTGATATCCATGTTTCATACCTCCTTGTATAATGTGTTATGCATCCTTGCATCTAATATATATATCGGCACATCTATATGTAAAGTTAATAATTGCCAAGAAACTTGAGATAGGTTGATTCAGCCTCGATTCCTCTCATAGCATTGAGGACTGCCGCATCATTTACATTGCCCTCAAAGTCCACATAGAAGCGCCACTGCCACATCTTGCCCTCTATAGGACGTGACTGGATCTTAGTCATATTAAGACCGTTGTACTTGATATGGCTTAGGATACCGTAGAGGCTACCTGCCTCATGCGCTATCTCGAAGCATATGCTCATAGTCTTAGCATCCTTTGCAAATGAACGCTTCTTCGAGATGATCACAAAGCGTGTCGCGTTGTTCTTCTCGTTGCGTATCTCGCTTGCTATGACCTCAAGTCCGAACACCTTCGCAGCCTCACGGCTTGCTATGGCCGCCTGATGTATATCGCCATCAGACAGAACCTTCTTAGCACCAAGACTGGTGTTCGTAGTCGCTATTCTGTCCCAATCAAGGTGTTCATCGAGATAGTGTGAACACTGCATGAGACCCTGTGGATGCGAGTACACCTTACTTATATCCGATACTTTTGCGCCTGGAAGTCCTAAGAGTGCATGGTCTATCTCGTATACGAGATCGGCTACTATGTAATTATCATACTTCATAAGAAGATCGTAGGTGTCATTGACTATACCTGCGGTTGAATTCTCGATTGGAAGTACTGCAAAGTCTGCTCTTCCTTCGGCCACTTCCTTCATAGCAGCGTCGAATGTCGGAACATTGTAGCCGTCCACATCCTCACCAAAGTACCTCTTCATAGCAAGATATGAATAAGCTCCTTCTATGCCCTGATAGCACACCTTAGCGCCCTGTGTCTCTATCTTATCTACTATCTCACACTCTGCTCTTACTGTGGCAGAATTCTGTTCCATGAACTTATACTGAAGTTTTCTCGAAGATGACATGATCTGCCTAAAAAGGTCAGAAAGTGCGACCTTCATGGACTCATCGTCCACGAAAGTCTGCACCTTCTCTATCTTCGAATCTTCTCTGCCCTTGTCAAGTATAGCCTTGCCTACAGAAAGCTTATACTTAGCTACTTCTTCACACAGATCCATACGCTTCTGGAAAAGCTCTATGATTTCTTTGTCTACCTTGTCTATGTCTTCTCTTATCAGGGAAAGATCCATCTTAATAATACCTCTAATTATCTAATTTGTATGGGATGACTCTCGGTTCATCCTCTATATCTACTACTGTTACTGTACATGTCATGGTCTTGCCATTCACTGTCGCATTGACTGTAGTAGTTCCTGCCTGTCTGGCAGTAACAAGTCCGTCGGCACTTATAGTACATACTCTCGGATTGCTTGTTCTATATGATACTTTGTACTTGCTAGGTGATCCATCTACATAGAGTTGGAATGTATCATACTGTTCCATAGTTATCTTAGTCTTGCTTATGGCTACTGAGTAAAGTGGAATAGCTGTCTGTACTGCGTTACGCGATGAATAAGCTATGATCTCGCACTCACCTACGCCTACTGTCGATACATATCCGTCTGACGATACATTTGCAATAGAGGTGTCTGTAGACATCCACAGAAGGTCCTCGTTGGCTGTTCTCGGATATATAGTCGCTGATAGCTGTCTTCCGTTACCAGCTAAGATAAATATCTCTTTGGCATTCACGGCAACTCTTGTAGCGCTTACGTTATCAAGAACTCTTATCGTACAGAAGGCCTTGATCTCGTTACCATCCTCTGATGTTGCTGAGATCCACACCTTACCTGCAGCCTTCGCAAATACTTCACCATCCTGGTCGACATATGCTATGTTATCATTAGAGCTTGTCCACTTAACTGACTTAACTGTCGCATCGGCTGGATAGGTCTCGGCTGATAGCCTTATACTGTCGCCAACATATAGAGTCTCATCAGAATGATTGATACTTATGCTTCTTACAGGATTGACAACCTTAACAAGACACGATGCGCTCGCTCCGCCGCCATCAGCTGCCGTTGCACTTACTACAGCACTTCCGACTCCTACGCCTGTTATACGTCCGTACTGATCAACAGATACAACGCCAGGGTCAGATGAAGCCCAGAGCATACGCTTGTCTGTTGCACTGTCAGAATTGCTGATTGAAGTCTTGAAGACCTTAGTTGCTCCGACATTCAGGAACATCTCGGATGTATCGAGACTTACGTCAGATACCTTCTCTATAACTGTTATGTTACAGCTTGCAACAAGTCCTCGCTCGTTAGTAGTAACTGTTATGACACAATTACCGCCCTTCTTGGCTGTCACAAGACCTTCGCTGTCAACTGTCGCAACATTCGGGTCACTTGACTTGAATACTACACTCTTATCTGTTGCATCAAGCGGAAGGACCGTCGGTATGATAAGGAACTTCGAATCCTTAAGGAGCGTCTCTGCGCTTGAATTAAGCGTTATGCTGTCCACAGGCTCTGTGACTGTAACGATACACTTACCCATCATACCATTATCGTCGGCTACAGCACTTATAGTTACAACGCCGGTCGCAAGTGTCTTAACATGACCGGAATCATCTACGGTTGCAACTCTTGTATCTGAGCTTACCCATGAGTAACGCTTATTGTCAGCATTTTCCGGAAGGATATTCGCACTTAAGTAGAAGTCGTTGCCCTTTCGTACAGAAATCTCGCTCTTACTGAGCACTACCTGCTTAACGCCCTGCTTAACATAGACGTTACATACAGCAGTTATACCATCGGACTCGGACTTACACAGGATAGCCGCGTAGCCACTTCCAACAGCCTTCATATAGCCTTCACTGTCTATGGTGGCTACACTGGTGTTCGATGATGACCATATAACGTTCGGATTTGACGCATCATTAGGCGTGATCTTCGCAGTGAATAGAAGCTCTGAGCCTACATCCACTTTCTCGTTCGTGTGATTGAGTTCAATCTTCGTAACTGGCTTCTTGATATAGAATTCGCAAAGATCGAAAGGTGCGCCCGTGTCATAATCAAATGTCTTATCTGTAGACTGGCAATAAACCGTCGCATAACCAGGTTTCTTAAATGTTACGAGACCCTTCTCATCTACGGTAAGAACGCTCGTATTCGAAGAGGTCCACGTTACGTCCTGGTTAACACCCTCTGCCTGAGGATAAACCGTATATGTAAGCTGATACTTCTCTGTTGCCATATCTATATTGACGTTGTGAACGTTGAGCTTGATCTGCTCAACAGGAAGTCTTACGCTTACGTTACAGTATGCTATGTAAAGACCATCTTCAGATATGGCTGTTATGGTCGTGTCACCACCAGATACACCGGTTATGACAGCGCTAAGAGAATCGCCCTTAACTGTCGCTATCGATGGGTCATTAGAAGCCCACTTGACGTTCTGATTATCCGCGTTAAGAGGATTGATGAACAGCTTAACTTCTGTAGAAGACTTAACCGGAATCATAACGGATGACGGATCGATAGTAAGGGATCCAACAGGCTCAAGAACATGCACCGTACAGGTAACAGTCTTCAGTACACCGCTTGAAACCTGGGTTACAACTATAGTTGTATCGCCCTTCTTAAGACCTCTGAAGGTCTCTGTTATGTTATTCTTGGTCGTCACAGTGGCGAAATCTACGATCTTGTTGTCCGCCACAGCCCACGATATAGTAGCATTCTCGTTAGATGTAAGGGCTGTCAGGGTAAATGTTTCGCCCTTGTTGATAGTTACTTCGTTGTTACTGATACCGAAGGCATCCACAACATTTATCGTATGCTGTATGGTTTCGCTCACAACCGCACCTTCAAGATTAGTGTAGGATCTGGTCGCATATATGACTGCAGTACCTTCCGCAACACCATACACGGTTCCGTCAGGAGTACCTGTAGAAGTAAGCTTCAGAGATACAACATCCTTGTTACTTGTTGACCATGTAATAGATGACGAATTAAGCGTTGTCTTGAGCTGATACTCGTTGCCTACGTTCATGGTACTTACAGTATCAAGCCAATCAAATGGAACCGATACCTTCGCTTTAACAGTTCTGGCCTCATCAAATGAAGGATCACAGCTTATGTAGATATATACTTCACCGGTCGAGATACCTGTTAAGATTCCGTTGTTAATAGCAACTACATCGTTGCCATTCGCATCCTTATCGGCTTTCCAGTATACAGCATCTGGATTCTTGACATTCGTATAAGGGAGTATATCTATACTCTGCCCACTCTTCACGGTGAACTCGTTCAGTGTAAGCGATGGATCTACGTAAACCGGAAAGTTCGCAAACAATCCATCTGTCGTAGTACCGGTTACTATCGTATAACCTGCACCAACACCTGTTACTGCAGCAGTCTGACATGTAAGAGGGTCACTCTTAACTTCGACAACGTCAGGTCTGCTGTATGTCCACTTGATCGAATTATGAATAGAGCCATTCATAAATATAGTTACAGGATCTGCAGTAGTTGTTGTCTTAATAGACGCATCACTTCCGATATCGATTATGAGAGGAACTGTAGCATCTCCGGAGAAAACCTTCGAATAAACAGGCTCTCCGTCCTTAACATCTACTATGTAACGGGCGTTAAGCTTGGCCTTACCTGCGGCAACAGGAAGAAGCTGTATGATACTCTTCTCCTCGTTCATAAACTCACCCACGGTAAATATATGGGAGTTAGAAGTCTCATAGACTATCTTCTCATAACTCGTCTCTCCTGCTTCATCCTTACCGCTGATACCGATATATGCAACAAAAGGCGTATCCATATCCTCGAATACCATCTCTTCGCCCTTGTTGATACTAAGCTTTATATCGTTGGCAGCCACAACCTTAATAAGCATGCCAATTCCAAATACGGTCGCAAATGCAACCATACCTATCATTATCTTCCATCTGGTTTTTAATCTCTTAAATGTATTCATAAGCAGTCACCGCCTCCTACTTAGATATCGGCACACTTGACATATTACTTAACAAAGAAATGCATAAATATCGCATAATTACGCAAGAAAAACCCAGAACACCAAAGGGTCCGGGTTTTCCTTAATTAAGAAATACTTTGAAAAATTATCTCTGAACTCTTCCTGAAGCATCGCCGCCTGCAAGTGTCTCAACTTCTTTTCTAGAAACGAGGTTGAAGTCACCAGGGATTGTATGCTTAAGAGCTGATGCAGCTACACCAAACTCAAGAGCTGCCTTGAAGTCCTTACCATCAAGGAGACCACAGATTGTACCACCTGCGAAAGAATCACCACCACCAACACGGTCAACGATTGGATGGATGCTGTATTCCTTAGAATGATAGAATTCCTTAGTGTCTCTTGAATAGATACATGCAGACCAGCCGTTATCAGAAGCTGAGTGGCTTACACGAAGTGAAGATACACAGTACTCGAAGTTGTAATCTGCTACCATCTGCTCGAAGATTGACTTGTAACCAGCAAGCTCAAGATCACCACTTGTAACATCTGTGTTACCTGGCTTATAACCAAGAACAAGCTCAGCATCCTCTTCGTTACCGATACATACATCTACATACTTCATAAGGTTCTTCATAACCTTCTGAGCCTTCTCTGAAGACCAAAGCTTCTTACGGAAGTTAAGATCTACAGAAACCTTAACGCCATGCTTCTTAGCAGCCTTAAGAGCTTCCTCTGTAAGAACTGCAGCAGCGTCAGATACAGCAGGTGTGATACCTGTGAAATGGAACCAGTCAGCACCCTCGAAAATCTTATCGAAATCGAAATCAGCAGCTGTAGCTGTTGAGATAGAAGAATGAGCTCTATCATATACAACCTTAGAAGGTCTCATAGAAGAACCAGACTCAAGATAGTAGATACCAAGTCTCTCACCTGTTCTTGCAATGTTATCTGTCTTAACATTGTACTTACGAAGAGCTGCTACTGCACACTCACCGATCTCGTTGTTAGGTACTGCTGTAACGAATTCAGCATCATGACCATAGTTTGCAAGAGAAACTGCAACATTGGCCTCACCACCACCATAACAAACATCAAACTCATCTGCCTGAATGAACTTCTCATTGTTTGGAGTAGATAATCTAAGCATTATCTCTCCCATTGTAACAACTTTAGCCATTTTTCAAAAATCTCCTTTTGAATAAATTATACTATTACTATTCTAGTATAGGATGTCTAAAAAGTCAAGATGTATTTGAAGAGGATGTTGGAGAATTTTCCACTTTCAAAACATCTTACTCAAATCTAATAGTAAATACTGTTTTCCCAAAGCTTATATAATCAGCAGGACTAGTATCGAATTCTGTCTCGCTGACTTCACGACTATCAGAAGTTTCTGTCTTATTCTTGCCAGAGCATGCACTGCATAATACCATATTCAAGTCTCGCACCGCGAGACTTGCGCGCCAGATTCGGGTCTCTCACAATCAGACAAATCCCCTTTCCGAATCCGTGCGCATCCTTTTTATCATCAGTCGGAGATTGGACACCGACTGAGTTAAGTATGTTATAACCCCTATATACACTTGGTTAAGAAGATGGGGTCTTCTCCGACTGAGATAAACCCTTTTGTCGCAAAACGCTCATAGTTATCTTTGTCAATCCTAATGTTATACATCTTTCCCTTTTTTTGCCCAATACACCTACCTGATCCTATATACTCTTTCCCATCAATCTCATATTTAAAATGATGTAGATTAGTATTATATCCAAAAGTTGAATCTATGCACTCACCTGGTATACAAATCGTATATATGTGTTAATATGATTAGTAAAAGCACTATACCAAAAACTAATGGAAAATATATAAAGCCCGTCGTCACAAAATACTCAGGATCATCTTTATTCACCCTTATATTATACATCTTTCCTTTTTTCTTTTTCCACGCACACCTCCCTAATCCTATATATTCTTTACCCTCTATCTCATATCTAAACTGATGAAAAATAGTATGATATCCAAAGTTTGAATCTATACACTCACCTTTTATACAAATCGTATATTTTTTCAGTGAAGTTTTCTTATCATAGAATCCAAATATAATAAAAACCATCGAGAAGCCAAGATATATCACCATAGAAGACTCCATTTACTCCACCTCCAAAATAATATTGGTACAGCAACATACTACGAGAGATATATACATAAAGAAAAGCCCTTAGTACTACCTGCCCGTGGTACTATCTACCCAAGTTTATTTTAAATACTCTTTAACTTTTATCAATATTTTTTGAAATTTTTTTGGCACAGTTTTTTTGGTTTTTCTCAGATACCCTATTTATACTTCTTATTGTACACCACAACATTTTGTGATATTATTATCATATAGAAGTTTTGTAATTATATCAAGGAGGGTTTTCGTATGGTCAGAGTCGCAATCATAGGCTATGGTATCATGGGAAGCAAGTATGCAGCCATGATAAGATCAGGTGAAATCATTAACATGAAGCTTACTCTTGTTTGCATAAGAAGCAGGCAAAAACTCGATTCTGTCAGAGAATCTCTCGATGACAGTTCGGTTCATGTTGCGGTTGGTGATGATGAACTTCTCGAGCGCATGGATATGTTTGACGCCATGATTATCACTACTCCTCACAGTTCACACCTTGAATATGCTCTTATGGGAACAAGGCACGGCAAGCACATCCTTGTAGAGAAGCCTGCTGGAATAACCGCTAATGAAGCACGTATAATAAGCGATGCAGCCGATGAAGCTAACATCACCTATCAGGTCATGTTCCATAAGAGAACTGTTCCTTACGTTAATAAGCTCAAAGCCTTGATTGATGAAGGAGTCTTCGGTAAGATCATAAGAGTAAGTGCTGAAGCTACATTTTACAGGACTAAGCACTATCACAACCAGGCTATGTGGAGGAGCACCTGGTCTGGCGAATACGGTGGTATGCTCATAAATCAGGGGCAGCACGTGCTCGATACTATCTTCTATCTCTTTGGTATGCCTATAGGCGTAGATGCTAATATCAGTTTTGGCAAGCTTAATGATTTCTCAGTCGACGACGAAGCTAATATCCTCTATTCTTACGAAGGCTTTGATGTAGCTCTCTTCATGTCTACTGTAGAGATGGTTCCGACAGAGAGGATCAAGATCGTAGGAAGCAAGGCAACTGCCATATATGAAGCAGGGAAGATAACCTTAAGCAAGTACCCTGATTCTATCGAATATGCACTTACAAGCACTTCTAACGATGCGTCTAAGGTTGAATATAACACATGTACCATCGAAGCACCGGGTAAGACCGGCATGGAATACCAGACTATGCTCTCTAACTTCGATTCATCCATCGAATCGGGTACGCCACTCATATGTCCTGGGCACGACGCAATCGCTGCCATAGAGATGTGTAACAGCGCTTACCTAAGCGGATATCATAAAAAAGAAATAACACTTCCATGTGATCCAGAAGAATATGATACATTTTTAAAAACCATGATTGACAAAGAAAGGAGCAACCTATGAAGTATCTGATAGTAGGAAGCGGATACAGATCTGAATTCTTCATCCGTTCTCATCAAAAAGACCCTAAGCACACTCTCGTCGGTGTGCTGACAAGAAACCAGGAAAAAGCTGATATGCTGAAGGAAAAGTACGGTGTTGAGACTTTCACCGAAGAGACCAAAGCACTCAGCACTAAGCCTGATCTCATAGTCGTATGCGTCAACAAGACCGACATACACGAGAAATCCATGTACTATCTTCGCCTTGGCTACAGAGTCCTTCAGGAGACTCCGGCAGGTCTTACTATCGACCAGCTAAAGGAGTGCTACACGCTCGGTCAGGACAACAGATTGTTCATCGCTGAGCAATACATTTTCTGCGAGACTCACAAAGCAAGACTTGAAGCACTGAAAACCCACAACACCGGCAACGCGCATACTCTATTCATAAGCGAAGCGCATGATTATCACGGTGCATCTCTTATAAGAGCTTACCTCGGCGAAGGCTTAAGCGATTTCTCTATAAGGGCTATGTCCTATAAGAATCCTATCGTCAATACAGACAGCAGAACCGGTCCAGTATACACCGGTGAGCTAAAGAACGAAGAAAGAGTTCACATGATTCTCACATACGCCGACGGCAAGCGCGCCTTCTATGATTTTTCTGGTATCCAGTACCACTCTTTCATAAGAGAACGCACTATGAGCCTCCTGTGCGAAAGAGCTGAGCTCAACAACTCTACACTTTCTTACCTCGACGACGATAACCATCCACAGACACTGAATGTTCACCCTCTCGAGGATCAAAATGCTGAGGATGAAGCAGCGATTGCACTCATAATAGACAACATCGCTGATGTCATAGACGGTGGCGAAGTACTCTACCCATTGGCATATGCACTTGAGGATGCTTATACCATGATCCTGATGGAGGATGCTATAACCTATCCTTTTACTGAATTCAAGAGACAGCCTATGCCTTGGCACTAACATATTCAGTCGGAAAAAACCCCTTCCTCTTTGCAAAGTGTAGGAAGGGGTTATAGCATTTTATCTCAGTCAACTCTTATATCTTATAACATCTATCACATATAGAAAGCACATCCTCCTGATGTGTCACATATACATATGTCTTGCCTTCTAATCCTGACAGATTCTCAAGTACTCTTTTTCTTATATCACTATCAAGAGCGCTTGTACACTCATCAAGTATCATGATCTGCCTGTCTGCATACACTGCCCTTGCTATAGAGAGTCTCTGCATCTGGCCACCAGATAATCCCTTGCCACCATCACCTATCACTGTATCCAAGCCATCTTCTAGCTCATACACAAAGTCACAGCATGCGACCTCAAGTGCTTTTTTTAGTCTTTCTTCATCGCACACATCTTCATAGGTGACGATCTTTCTTATGCTGCCACTCATAAGTCTGAAGTCCTGTGACACATAGGAGAAAAAGCTGCGTGTAGAGGAATCTATCATCTGCTCATGTCCATCTATAAGCGCAAACATACGCCCTGATTTCAGCGGATATAAGCCAAGCATAAGACGAAGAAGCGTAGACTTTCCATATCCTGACATACCATATATGCCTATCTTCTCTCCACGCTTAATCTCAAGTGTGATGCCAGTCAACACATCCTCCTCGCCATATGCAAATGTTACACCATCACATACGATTGCATCGCACTTCCCAAGACTTTCACTACTCCTATCAAGCGGACATTCGCTAAGACAAGACAGTCTGTTACGACTTTCCTTGCACGCATAATATCTAGGAACAAAACCGCTGATTGAAGAAAGCGGCATCTGAAACTGATTAATAAGCGTCAAAAGAGCCATGAGCGTTCCATAGGACATAGTGCCCATATAAAGCGAATATGCGCCATATATAACACCCGCAAAATAAGCACCATTCACGATACCAGAAAAACCAAGAGAAGTGATTGCAGACAAAAGCTGCCTCTTTAGTCTTGACTTCTTATGATTGTTCATAAGTAAGGAAGCATCCTTTACACTGACCTCTTCCTTGGCATAAGCCTTGATTATATCGAGACTTTCGATATGATCAAGAAGACTTATACGAACACGCCCCTCTGCTTCCTGAACATCCTTATGAAACTTCCTGTGAAGCTTTCTGAATACTCCCGAAAAAAGAAGCATACATACACCACCGCACAGCGCGGGCCACAAGAATGAAGGTTTCATCCAGATGATCGCGATCATCGCTGATAGCGTGCGAATTCCCATCTCTGCGATTCCTGGTATGATATCTGTCATACCATCAGCAACAACCTTGGTATCCGAAGTAAGCCTGTTCATCCATTCAGCGTCATGCTTACTTTTTACAGTCGCATAATCCCTTCTTAGTATATCCTCATATAGCGAAAGCTTAAGTTCATTATCATATGAACTTCTTATAAGCTCTTCTATGAACCTCGCCACTGCTCTGATAAGAAGTATCAGTATCACCATGATCACAAGATATATACAATACTTCTTAACAGCGCTAAGCTTATGCGCCACAGCATTATCTATGACTTCCTTGAACAAAAGCGCGTAGAACACGCCACTCATACCAAGGAACACCCTCAGAACAGTTAAACCGATCATATGAAAGGTTCTTTTATTCATACAAAGCACCCACTCTTAAAAGCTCGCTAACAAGCCGGTTCAAGTCTCCTTCTAATACAGTTCTGTCAACATCATATCTTGAAAGCATGATATCTACTATATCTTCAGATGTTTTTCCATCCGATAAAAGCTCAACCATCTCAGCACCGACCTGATTAAGCCTTACAATCCCATGGAATTCACCCTTAAGGTCCACCAAAACAGTCTCGTCAGAATTATTATGTATAATAAAGTTCTTATTATAAGTCATGTCAACCCTCACTTCTTCTTAACGTATAAGATTACACCCACTATAAGCAGTACTGCAACAACTATACATATTATAACAACACCTGTTACTCCAAAGTGCTTGTCTTTGTCTGAAGTCTCTTTCTTTGATTCTGATAAAGCTTTTGTCTCAGAGCCATTCTCTTTTATATCAGCTCCATCTGTCAATACCGATTCCTGCGAAGCACTGCCGTTCTCAACCAAAGCCTGCTTTACTTCTTTGGTTTCTTCTACAGTGACAACAACATCCTTATCTTCTTTGATCTCCACAAAAGGCAATGTATTACTGTCTGATGTATTCTGCTGCGCTACAGTAGCTTTTTCAGTTGCTTTCTCTGTCGCATTCACAGTTGCTTTGAAAGATTCTTTCTCTGTTACCTTAACTGTAGATTTCTCGGTAGCCACAGCATTTGCCGATGAACTCTCATTAGTCGCCTCGCTTGAGAACGGCACAAATGGTAATTCAACAGCAAGAACCGACAAGGAAGACAAGCTTAGCGCAGTTATCAAGACTGTAACAATAATAGCAAGTATATAAGTGCTCTTTTTCATAATGATAGCCTTTCACAAATATAGGCGAAGGTAAAACCCTCGCCTATGAATAATAAGAATCTGCTTTATTAAGGATTTGTAGGATTTTGTTGCCATGGAGTACTATTAGTAATAATATCATCCATGTGCTCGAATTCAATAACTTCGATTTTTAATCCATCATACTCTTTTTTCATGCTGTACGCCCTCCATTAAACACCATTACCATCATTCATAAGATCTCCGAATGAATCTGAGATTTCAACTCCTGCTGCATTGAAAATCCTAAGTCTATTATCATTATCACCACTAAGGTTATCAAAAACTCTATTAAGACTGAATGCCATATACCTACCAAAAGTATACTTTTTGTATACAAAGTATGTATCATTAGATGTATTACTATTCTGACTTCCTTCCGGAACTATCATCAGCTGAATATATCTTATAGCATCACATCCAAAGAATGCAAATCTTTCAGCAGTGCTACAACTTGCAGGGATTCTTAATACATCATAACCAGTACTACCAATCATAATATAATCATTATATGTTCCACGAAGATTACTACATCTATAGAATGCATACTCACCTATCTTTGTCAAAGTATTAGGTAAATCCACATACTGGTAATTATCACATCCGTATACAGCATATGGAGCAATCTCTGTAACATTGCTATTAATTCTAAGTCTACCTACAAAACCAGAATAGTCACTTGCCGACTTAAGGATGGTTCCCTGATATACATTACCATCCACATCAGCGGTTACTGTGGTATTCTGTGAATTCTGAGAAACTCTTATACCTGTAAATGCACCATCACCAACCGACTGCAAAGTGTTCGGTATGTTGGCTGTACAATTACCACCAAAGCCTTGAACATAAGGATAATTAGGTGTTGAATAACTAGAATCCCAATAATTCGTATTCAAAGTTACATCTATTGGTTCCTTAAAGTAAGCAAAAGCAAGCTTCTTGATATTCGTCACACCATAAGGAATAACTATATTCGTAATATTGCCAGCATTGGCATTGCCATCGAATATACTATGCGTGCCATCACCAATAGCATATACCGGATAATTCTCTATCTTTGAAGGTATAGTAACTGTAGTTCCGCTACCTGTATAACCTGTGATCACTATGCTACCCTGACCGGCAAATACTTCTCTGTTATACACAAAATCACCAAAGGTGAGGCCAGTTGCAGCTGTCAAATGATTCGGATCATAATAAGCCCTACTTGCTGAATAATAATCATACAAAGCATACATAAGACTCTTAAGAGACTCACTCACACCGTTACCCTGGACAACCTGATACATATAATTCTTAGGTGAGATTGTAAAACTTCCTATAAAGGTTCCATTATCATATACACCAACTCTGATATTATCACAGAGTTCTCTTGCATGAAGCTTTGGAATAGTAACCTTTACGTACTGAGTACCGTTCATGGTAACATTCTCTGACTGATAGCTCTTATTACCCAAACTATTCTTAAAAGTAATAGTATGTGTCTTCAAAGCATCGATGCCGTTGTAGAAAAGAATCTCATAATCTACGGAATCATTGATTATATATCTGATATACGCAGGCTTGAAATTGTCGCCAAAGTCATAAGCCCAACTACTATCCTTTTCACAGGATGTATATACAGAACCAGCCGCAATACTATTACGTGTTGAAGTATAATCTGCTTTCTTACAATTAGCATTAGCAAGATTAGCTGTGTTATAACCGAAGTATTCCTGAGAATAACCACCGTAATTAAGCATAGCCTTAACTGTAGCAATAGCCGATTCATCATAATTACCTGGATGATTGATGATATACTCGCCATATTCCTTAACTGAATAAGTGGCACTGGCATAATCAACACCACCAACAGTCAGATTTGCAGTAATAACATCAGCCATCTGCTTTGCAAGCACAGGACATGTAACAGAATATGTTCCAATTGTAATACTATTCTCTTCTTTACTAGAAACCGGGGTTGCCTTACTCAAAGCAACTTCAACAGTTTCTCCACCTAAAGTAAATGCCACTTTTGAGCTTGCATTAGACTTATAACTATTATAACGTGCATCTGGCATCTCAAAATAAAACTTTAAGTGGATATTATCCTCAAGATCAACAGAGCACCCTGTAAACTTAGTAGTTTCATCAATAATCGCTGGATTATTCACCGATCCCGAATCGGTAAGATCGCTTGCGTATACATTATTCGCAGCTGACATATATGGCACAGAAGTAAAAGCCATAAAGGAAGCCAGACCAACAGCTAAGATTTTCTTGATCTTAACTTGAATATCTTTTCTCATATCCATCCTCCTACGTTCATAGTTAAGATAATATTACCACATTTTTACCAAAAAATCCATATTTTTCGAAGCATTTATGCATTTTTTTTGAAAAAAGCAACCGCTATCGCACCTGGACCCGCATGAGTACCTATGACACTGCCAATAGAAGTATATCTTAATTCCTCAGAACTGTTATCCCACAGTGGTTTGCTGTCATCGATGTACTTAAGAAGAAGATTATCTGTAAGGCCAGTGTAGCCGAGCAAAACAGGCATGTCAAAGTCCACACCACCGCTTTTTTGAATCTCTTCAACGAGAAGATTATTGCCATGTTTTGAACCTCTCGCCTTGCCAAGAACATTGATCACACCATGTTCGATATTGATAACCGGCTTAACGTTGAGGATTCCGCCTATAAATGCAACTGTAGGCGATATTCTTCCGCCCTTTTTAAGATACTCAAGAGTATCCAAAAGTGCGATAACAAGAACCCTTTCTTTATCCTCTTCAAGCTTTGCGGCAATCTCCTTGGCGCTAAGACCTGCATCTATGAGATTAAGCGCCTCTTCAACGAGGATTGACGTACCAACAGTCACATTGTCACTATCTACGACATATATCCCCTCTCTGTCACTAGCCGCTATACATGCGCTCTGGTATGTACCTGAAAGCTTAGAAGAAAGAGTTATGACAATAGCCTCATCTCCTTGAGCAATCTTATCATATTCATCTTCAAACATGATCGGCGTGGCCTGACTGGTAGTCGGTATAACATCATCCTCTATGAGTTTTTCGTAAAATGTTTTGTTATCTATGGTAACCTTGTCGATATATTCGACATCGCCAAAGCGCACCGTAAGTGGCACGACACATACTCTTTTTCTGACTTCATCTGTAAGATCGGCAGTCGAATCAACTATTACTTTAATCATTGTTCTTCTTTGCCCCTATCTTATCGAGATTATCACTTATAATATTGAGAGCAGAATACATAGACTTAAGTTCATCAGCCGATAAACCTACGCTGACTTCCTCTACAAACTCATCTATCTTTTTACATACAACCTTGGCAATCTCTTCACCGCGCTTTGTAAGTTCTATACGCTCATTATGGCGTCTTCTGGTATCCTGATTACGAGGTTTGATTAAGCCTTGAACTTCGAGGTATTCGATTCCTCTTGATACATTGCCCTTATCCTCGCCAAGAAGATTAACAAGCACAATAACTGTATTGGCGATACCATTATACAGATAATACAGACAATTAACATGAATACCTCTCAATCCATATTCTCTCATCTGATTACACTTAATACGCTTGATGTCTCTTTCTATCTTTCCGATCAAGAGCGTAAACTTTTCATACTTTTCCATAATTTTATTCCTCCATATATTACAATTGTTTCGACAATGTGATAATTATAACATAAGCGCTTTGCATTGTCAACCAAAAAATTACTGTTTATTACCTATACTGTCTGTTTTCAATTCTATATTCTTCGCGTCCTTATAAATCGAATCGTTGCAGACATAACCTCTTACACTTGAAAGCGGATAGATGTTGGTATTACGTCCTATGACGCAACCCGGATTAAGAACAGAATTGCATCCGACTTCTACACAATCACCGAGCATAGCGCCCATCTTGCGAAGTCCTGTCTCAATCACATCTGAATATATTCTGACCTTAACATCCTTCTTATCAGACTTGACATTAGATGTTATGGAACCAGCACCCATATGAGCCTTATATCCAAGGATAGAATCACCTACATAATTGTAGTGTGGAACCTGAACATTATCAAAGAGGATAACATTCTTAAGTTCTGTAGAATTACCAACTACACAGTTCTTACCCACTATAGCCTTACCTCTTATGAAGGCACAGTGTCTTATCTCAGCACCTTCATCAATGATACAAGGTCCTGTTATAGAAGCTGTGCGCGCTATAGTGGCACTCTTTGCATACCAGATATTGCCATTGACACACTCAAACCTCTCAGGATCGAGTGTCGGACCAACCTGCATGATGAAGTCCTCTATGAGAGGAAGAACCTCCCATGGATATTCCTTCGATCTGATAAGACTTATAGCCAGACTGTTGTCCGTTAAAAATAACTCTCTACACTTAACTGAATACTCAAACATATCTATCTCCTAATCACTCTACTGTTACAGACTTTGCAAGATTACGAGGCTTATCAACATCACAACCCTTAAGAACTGATGTATAATAAGCAACCATCTGAAGAGGAACGCATGCAAGAATAGGCATAAGAACATCATCCTCAAGTGAAGGGATTCTGATTATATAATCAGCAGCATCCTCTTCAACTGACAGATTCTCCTTGCAGACCATGATAACATAAGCGCCTCTTGCCTTAACTTCTTTGACATTGCTTATGGTCTTCTCCATAAGATCATCCTGAGTAACAACCGCGATAACAGGCATATTCTCTGTCACAAGAGATATAGTACCGTGCTTAAGTTCTCCAGCTGCATAAGACTCTGAATGTATATATGATATCTCCTTAAGCTTCAAAGAGCCTTCCATACTGAGGGCATAATCAAGTCCACGTCCGATATAGAGAAGACTTGTGGCGTTGACAAGCTTAGATGCAGCGAACTTACATACATCTGCAACCTTAAGTGTTTCCTCAAGCTTAGTATTGATATCTCTTAATTCTCTAACATAACGCTTACAGGTTGCTTCATCGATCACACCTCTTGCGAAAGCCAGTCTGAAAGAGAATAGATACAGAGTTGCTATCTGCACTGCAAATGCTTTGGTACTTGCAACTGATATCTCCGGACCCGCATGTGTATATATAACCTTATCAGCCATACGTGCTATAGATGAACCCTTAACATTGACAATCGCAATAGTATCAGCACCACGATTTTTACCAAGTTCAAGAGCTGCAAGTGTATCAGCAGTCTCACCTGACTGTGATATAACGATCATAAGGTCATCCTTCGTAATAAGCGGATTTCTGTATCTGAATTCGGACGCGATATCGACTATAACCGGAACTCTCGCAACCGCCTCACATACATACTTGCCTACAAGACCTGCATGCATAGCAGTACCGCAGGCAACAACATATATGTTATGATACTTCTTTAATTCTTCATCTGTAAGATCAATCTCAGAAAAATCAGGCATATCATCCTGGATTCTAGGAGTGATAGTTGTGCTTATAGCTACAGGCTGCTCATTGATTTCCTTAAGCATGAAGTGCTCATAACCACCCTTTTCAGCTGCATCCATATCCCAGTCAGCAACCTGGATTTCCTTAGTTATAGGCTCCTTGTGAATATCGAAGAATTCAACCTTATCAGAAGTCAATACAGCGATTTCATCGGTACCAAGAAGATAATAATCTCTTGTATACTTAAGGATAGCAGGCACATCAGATGCGATGAACTGCTCCCCTTTAGCTGTTCCAACTATAAGTGGACTGTTCTTTCTCACTGCAAATATCCTATCAGGGAAATCCTTGAACATGATACCAAGAGCATAAGAACCTCTGATCTCGCCAAGAACCTTAGATATGGTCTCAATTGGATCACCATCATAATAGTAATCAAGGAGCTTTGCAAGAGTCTCTGTATCTGTCTGAGACTCGAAACCATAACCCTGACCCATGAGGAATTCCTTGATATCCTTGTAATTCTCTATAATACCGTTATGAACGATAGTAACTCTCTTGTTTCCATGAGGATGAGAATTAATATCTGATGGCTCACCATGAGTAGCCCATCTTGTATGACCTATACCGACATGACCGGTGATCTTCTTACCTCTTTTGAGCTTATCTGCAAGTTCACTAAGCTTACCCTTAGTCTTACATACAGATATATTGCTCTTCTCAAAAACAGCAATACCTGCAGATTCATAGCCCCTGTACTCAAGCTTTGAAAGCGCATCCAAAAGCACTTCAGTACAATCGCGATCACCTACATATCCAACAATTCCACACATACTAAATACCTCTATTTTTTATAATACTTTGCAAATGTATCGAAGTAAGCGTCCATGTTACCTCTAACATATACTTTTTTTACACCTTCCGTACGACGCGTCACAAACCCAGAAAGCTTTTCCATATATTCAGCCTTGCCAAGCTTTCCGTCGGCGACCATGGTAAGTCCCTTCTCCCAACTAGCAGTAAGCTCAGGGTTAAGAAGCTGCTTTATCGAAGCATTTACCGCTTCGTACACAAGCTCACCAAGCAACGTCGGTGTAAGAATCTGTGTCTTCTCATTCAACGATATATAACTTATATTTACAAGTTTCTTAAGTATCTCAGCCCTCGTTGCTGAGGTACCTATACCGCTTCCCTTGATCTGAGTTCTTAATTCCTCATTCTCTATAAGCTGCCCTGCATTCTCCATGGCAAGAATTATGGATCCGGAATTATACCTCTTAGGCGGAGAAGTCTCGCCTTCCTTGATGAGAAGGTCATCAACAGGAATCTTAGCACCCTTTTTTATCTTCTCAAGGTAGCTTACAACATCTGCACCAAGATTCTCATTACCCTCCTCCTCAGCCTCGGAATTATCCTCGATGCCATATATCTTAAGATAACCGCTGTCCTTAAGAACTCTGCACGAAGTTGTAAAGCTCTCGTTACCTATCATGGCAGTTATGGCATATCGCATATATACCGCCTGCGGTAAGAATATGGCAAGTAACCTCTTAGTTATCATATCATATACAACAGCTTCGTTATTAGAAAGACTCTTAAGCGCGCCAAACCCCTGACCTGTAGGGATTATAGCATAATGATCCGTAATCTGCTTATCATCGACATATCTGGTCTTCTCAAGCCCCTTAAAACTCCCAGTCGATATGATCTCGTTACATATATCCTTATACTGAGGAAGGGAGGAAAGCCCATCAAGATTCTTCTTAATCTGCTTAGCTATAGCAGATGAGAGAACTCTTGCATCAGTTCTAGGATAAGTAACAAGCTTCTTTTCGTAGAGCGACTGAACAATCTTAAGAGTTTCATCAGGACTAATCTTAAGCTTCTTCGAGCAAGCATTCTGAAGCTCAGCAAGGTTATACAGAAGTGGAGGTTTCTTATTCTCCTTCTTCTTGGTTACTTCGGTAACAACAGCCTCAAGAGGATTAACCTCTATCTTAAGCTTATCTATCAGCTGTTGCGCTTTATCCTTATCCTTAAGTCCGTTATCCTTATACAGATAAGGCGTCTCAAAATACATCGATGTAGGACACACCTTCCAATCAAAGTCTATCTCGTTGCCGTCTGCCATAGTCTTGGCAATCACGCGATAAAAAGGCATCTTCACGAAATCTCTTATCTCACGCTCGCGCCTTACTATCATACCAAGCACGCAAGTCATAACACGACCCACGCTTATGACAAGTTTATCCTGCTTAAGATAATTCTTGATAGAATAAGCATACTTAAGTGTCAGCACACGAGAAAAATTAATACCCATGAGATAATCCTCCTGCGCCCTTAAGTAAGCCGAATCAGAAAGGTTATCATAGAAAGACCAGTCCTTGGCTTCCCTGATACCCTTAAGGATTTCTTCTTCAGTCTGCGAATCAATCCACACTCGATATCGCTTCTTGTCGGTAACACCAGCTTCTTTATCAACAAGCCTGTATATATACTCACCTTCACGTCCTGAGTCGGTACATATGTATATATTCTCAACATCAGGCCTAGTAAGTATAGCCTTAACTATATCAAATTGTTTTTTTACACTATCTATGACACGGTACTTCCAATCCGTCGGTATAAAAGGAATCGTATCCAATTGCCATCGTTTCAAATCCGGATTATAATCCTCCGGATAAGACATAGTAATCAGATGACCTACACACCACGTGACAATACTGTCACCAGACTCGATATACCCGTCTCTAGATGCACCGTTAACACCAAGCACTCTGGCGAATTCCTTCGCAACGCTGGGCTTTTCAGCTATATATACACTCTTTCCCATCAGGACTTACTATTCCCCTTCAGAAGTTCACACACATCATCATATCTCATAGGATGACCAAGAAGATATCCCTGTATATTATCGCAATTGATAGACTTGAGGAAATCAAACTGTTCAGTGGTCTCAACACCCTCCGCTATGATCTCGTAACCAAGCTTCTTAACTATGTCTATGATACCGGTTGTGATTATAGACGTAGTTTCCTCAGTAATAACACTATCGATAAATGATTTGTCTATCTTCAGTGTATCAATAGGTATACTCTTAAGATAAGCCAAAGATGAATAACCTGTTCCAAAATCATCTATGGAAATCTTGATTCCTAAAGACCTTAATCTCTCAAGCAATTCTATGACAGACTTTGAATCCCCCATGAATACGCTTTCTGTAATCTCGAATTCAATCTTAGAAGGATCAATCCTATGCTGTTCAAAAAGAGCTTTGACATTCTTTTCAAAAAGCGAATCCTTAAACTGAAGTCCAGAGATATTGATAGACATGATGCCATCAAAACCATATATACTTCTTAACATGCCGTAATCCATGATGGCTTTTTTGAGAACCCAATTTCCAATCTCTATGATACTGCCATTCTTCTCAGCTAGTGGAATAAAAGCACCTGGTGCGATATATCCTTCACTTTCAGAATTCCAGCGGATAAGTGCCTCAAAGCCTCTGATCTTACGATTATTCACGTAGTATTGCGGCTGATAATAAAGCTCGAAATTCTCGTTCTGTATCGCCTTTTTCAACATATTTTCAATACGGATGTCACGTAAAAACCGGCTTAACATGTTATGCTCAAAAATACGGATATTATTCTTTCCGCTAGTCTTAACGGTCTTAAGCGCAATATCAGCATTGCCGATAAGATCCACGATTCTCTTACCATGTTCGGGATAAACCGAGATTCCGGCACTTATAGTAAGGTACTCTATGATTCCATTATCAAGCTTAATCGAACTGTCAAGGAAATTGCGGATACAGTAATACTTATCCTTAATATCCTCGATACTTCCGCCATACTGAGCAAGTATGAATTCATCACTGCTGACACGACATATACTGATATTCGGTGTCGTGAACTTCTTAAGAAAATGACTCACCTTGATCATAAGTTCATCGCCAGATTCAAATCCAAGTTCATCATTGACCTTCTTAAAATCATCAACATCAAGGTACGTGATATATATCTTCTGCTCGCGGGCAGAAGCAAGTTTGATCCAACCCTCTAAAATATTATAAAAATACGCTCTGTTATAGAGACCTGTCATAGTATCATAATAAGCCTGATACTCAAGATCTCCCTTAGCTTCAACCTGATTGGTCACATCAGTAAAGTAAACAATCATCTCATCGCATATAGAATCATTGCCATAAAAAAGATAAACATTCAGATTAAGCCAGCGATTGATGCTATCGCAATGCAGAGAGTATTCAAAATAATTCTCATGCGATTCCTTGGCAATTCCAAGCCTGCTTGCATAAGCTACGATATCATCATAGTCAACCACACCATCAAATATATCTTCCGCATCACTTATACCATCAAGCTTATCATCATCCAATCCAAGCAACAGCTTAACACGGTTAGATATAACATATGTATCATCCTTATAATTCCGATAGATATATCCATCACATGTATTCTCAGAAACAAGTCTATAAACACTATTAAGTTTTAAATTATCGTCGCATTCCGTCATATCACTCACCTGAGTCGTCTATAGTCTGATTATATGCATCTATAAAATGTTCCATAAAGTACGATACTTCTCTAAGTTCCATCTTATCTATGCTATTCTTTATCGTATCATGAGCCTTCGTGAAATCCCCATTGCCCATATTCAGTTCTTCTATGCACTTGATATAAGCCGATATCTTATCAGCTGCTTTGATATACTTCCAGAGAAGTTCTTCTTCCTTAGTGGCTATCAAAACAGATTCATATGGGCTTCTGAGATCACTTGGAAGACCAGTCAGCAGTTCCTGACCAGCTCTCTTTTCTATATCCTTATATACGGACTTTATGTCAGTATTGTAATACTTAACCGGAGTAGGCATATCGCCAGTGATTATCTCTGTAACATCATGATAAAGTCCCAAAACAGCCAATCTCTCCGGATTGATATCACCACCATACACTTCGTTGTTAATAATACCAAGTGCATGAGCAATCATGGCCACTTCAAGACTGTGTTCACTTATATTCTCTTTGATGGTATTACGCATAAGTCCCCATCTGGTAATATACTTCATGCGTGACATCATTGCAAAAAACTGATTATCCTTCATATACTTCTTTCTCCTGATTATCGACAAACGTCCAATGCTAATTATACCATAAAAAGTGGAAAAATGCCACAAAAAAAAGCGCCAATTCTGACGCTTTAAAGCAGGGGATGAGAGAATCGAACTCCCACTAACAGTTTTGGAGACTGCTGTACTACCACTATACCAATCCCCTATGAAAAAACATACAGAAAACTATATAAATCACATATCCATCTCTTGGTCAAACGTTCGACCTATTAGTACTTATCAGCTGAATGCATTACTGCACTTACACCTTAAGCCTATCTACCTCGTAGTCTTCAAGGGGTCTAA
>JAEEGL013828855.1_pt1 | contig 28212 bp, 24 predicted proteins | sample 9134231 | NCBI WGS metagenome assembly JAEEGL01 (sample SAMN16246548, study PRJNA631951) | gut metagenome | biome: gut microbiome; feature: rumen; material: fiber-attached | host: Bos | place: Iran: Karaj | collected 2018-10
TGGCGTCGGTGGCCAGGACCCAGACCAGCAGGAAGATGAAGGCTGTTCCGATGCCGGCCATCAGATTGGCTGCAAGGTAGAGCCAGACATTGGTGACGCCCGCCAGGGCCAGCAGGAAGAGGGCAATGTAGAAGACCGCGGCCAGCAGCACGCCGTAGGAGCATACCTCCCGGCGGCCGTATTTGTTGCCGAGCTTCGTGGCGAAGAACATCACCACAGCCACCGGCAGATACTGGAACACCGTGGGCAGCATGGTCAGTCCGGGCTTGTTGAAGAAGTGATGGAACAGGTAGGTGTTGTAGCCCTGGCCGAACATCTGGGCGGCCAGGAAGAGCATGGAGGCCAGGGACACGGCCATGAAGGGACGGCTCTTGAGCAGGGACTTGACGACCTTGCCGGTCTGGCCCTTTTCCTTGGGGGCGGGCTCGGAGACCACGCGCTCCTTGGTCCAGGCATGGCAGAGCAGATAGAAGACGACAGCCAGGGCGGCGATCACGCAGACGCCGATGAAGACGCGGCTGTAGCTCATTTCCTTCAGCTCCTTGCCGTCAGTACCCATGATGCCGGTGCCGACGTAGCACAGGGAGGCCAGGGCCATGGCGGGCATGGCGCCGAAGGTGGAGCCGATGGAGCGGAAGACGGAGAGGGAGGACCGTTCCTTATCGTCCGAGGTGATGACCTGGGCCAGGGAGCCGTAGGGGATGTTGATGCAGGTGTAGAGCATGCCGAAGAGGATGTAGGTCACGTAGATGTAGGCCAGGCGTCCGGCGGGCACAAGTCCGCGGACATCCAGGAACATCAGTACAGCTGCCAGGGCCACCGGCAGGGAGAAGACGCGGATCCAGCGGCGGTAGCGGCCGTCCGCCTTCCGGCCTGCCCGGTCGATGATCCGGCCCCAGATGGGATCGTTCACGGCGTCCCAGATGCGGGCGATGATCGTCATGATCATGACGTGGAGCACGGAGATCTCCAGCACGTCGGTGTAGTACTTGTTGAGAACGCTCTGGGTCAGGCCGAAGACCAGGCAGGACGCCAGATCGCCGAAGGCGTAGCCCAGCTTGTCCTTCATGCCGATGCCCCGGGTGGCGGCAAGGGGAGACTGCTTCATATTTGATTCCTCCAATTTTTTTTCGTTCTGTCTGCAGCGGCGCACAGTGTGCGCCGTCTATTTCACGTTCGCGGCTGCCTGGAAAACTTCCGCATACGGGCTTCCTTTCCGATAGAACACCGGGATCTTTCCGAGGCTGCAGCCGACTCTGTATTCCTTGCCCCCGTCCATCTCTTTTCCGGTCCAGAAATGCGCCCATTCACCCTTGGGCAGGAAGACCTGACGGTACTTTTTCTTTTTGTCGATGACGGGGCAGACGTAGAGGTCGCCGCCGAGGAAGTAGCTGTAGGGGTCCCGGCTCTCGGCGTAGTCCACAGCCTCCCAGAAGTCCGGCCGCATCACCGGCACGCCCTCCTTCGCCTCGGCGAAGCAACGCTCCAGATATGGCCGCAGGGCAGTGTGGACCTTCGTCAGCCTTACGGTGTAGGGTGTGACGCCCGGGGCGTCGAACTGGGCGTTGGCCCAGGGCCGCAGGGACTCGTGGCTGCGCATGAGAGGGGAGAAGCAGGCCATTTCCATCCAGCGGATGAACAGCTCCTCGTCCCGTTTGATCTTCGTGAAAGAGAAGAAGCCGCCGATGTCGCTGTGGACCATGGTCACCCCGGAGAAGCCCAGAGAGAAGCTTGCGGGCATCACGCAGGGCATGCCGTAGTCCCGGGTCGTGTCGGTGTGCTGGTCGCCGTTCCAGAGGATGGGCGCCCAGCTCTGGATCCCCAGATAGCCGGAGCGGGAGAAGAACATCTCGTCTCCGGCGCCGTACTCCTCGATGGCCTCGCGGTTGAGCTTCGCCCAGAGGACCGGCCAGAGGTTGTGCAGCCTTGCGGGGTCGCCCTCGTGCAGCACGCAGTCCACGGGCAGATACTCGCCGAAGTCCGCCATCCAGCCGGAGATCCCCAGCTCCAGCATGTTTTTCTTAATGAGCACGTCCTTGATAAAGGTCACGGTCTCGGGATTCGTCAGATCCAGCATGCCGGCGTCGAAGGTCGTGGACTTGATGTGGTAGACGGTGCCGTCTTCGCGGGTGATCAGCCAGCCCTTGTCTCTGCACTCGTTGTACAGGCGGCTGTCCTTCACGAGATAGGGATTGATGTAGGCCAGGAACCGGACGCCGCGCTCCCGCAGTCTGACGATGGCATCCTTCAGCCCGGGGTAGAGCTTCTCGTCGACCTCCCGGTTCCACCAGACCTGCTTGCCCATGGCCGTGCGGTTCTCGCCGCACCAGTCCTGGCACCAGACCGCGGAGATCTTTGCCCCCGCGTCCAGCATAGCGAAGGCCTTGTCCAGCACCGTCTGCGTGCCGCCCTGGACGCCGAGGATCATGCCCTCCATGCACCAGTCGGGCAGGTACTGCCGGTTGGGGATCTCCTTTGCCAGAGCCCTGCACAGGTCCTCATACCGGTCTGCCTGGGTCAGTATGAGCCGGGCGGGACAGGCGTCGAAGGTAAAGGTGAAGGCGTCGCCGCCAAAGACGGAGATGCCGTCGCTGTCGGTGTCGAAGCGGATCATCCGGCCACGGTCCGTGACGAATACGGGCATGGGCGCGTAGCTGCCGATCTTCCCGTGGGGCTTCTCCTTGTACAGAAACCGCGGCAGCAGAGCCTTCTGGATGACCGTGGAGGCCTGGATGTGTTCCGAGACCAGATTGACGACCGCCTCACCCCGCAAATTCATCTGCCGGTACTGCTCACCGCCGCCGAAGACCGCTTCCTCCGGGAAGGAGGGAAGTGAGAACGCATAGGCCCAGCCGTCTTCCCCCGCAAAACGGAGCTCGACGCCGCCTTCGCTCTCCCGAAGCGTGATGACAAGACGGCGGCCGCCGCCGGTCAGCGTGACGGTGTCGCCCTCCTGCACCGCTTCGGAAAGACCGCAGCGCTCTTTTTCCACCACCTGCTCCCTGACGGTGCCGCGATTGGCGGAATAGGTCTTTTCTCTGTGCATAGCCGTTGCGAAGGGACGTTCCGGCCTGTGCTCCAGCAGGAGCTTTTCGTCCCGGCTGAGGGTCCACACGCCGTTTTGAATGATCGATCGGAGCATAGAAGGCCTCCTTTCAGCATATTCTGCGTTTATCATATCACAGCCCTGCGTGCTTGGCAAGGAAAAAAGCCCGGATCCGCAGCAGAAAAAGGCCGGGCAGACCGCCTCCGGAGAGATAAGCTCCGTTCTTGACTTCGATGGTGGGATATAGTATAATATACGAGTCAAAATGGGTGACCATGGGCATATCTGCCGAGAATGACGGGAAGGAGAGAATGCGGATGCGAAACGTATTGGAATATCTGATCGATACGGCGGCCAGACTGCCGGAGGCGTCTGCATTTGCGGATGAAAACCAGGATTTCTCCTTTACGGAGCTGCTGGATCGGATCCGCTCCTTCGGCGCAGAGATCCGCCGCCGGACCGGCGCCGGGAACCGCCCCGTCGCCGTGCTGGTGCGGCGCAGTGCAGAGTCTCTCGTCGGCTGCTTTGCCGCCCTTTGGGCGGGATGCTTCTACGTTCCCCTCGACGCCGCCATGCCCTGGGACAGACTGTCGGCGATCCTTGACGGGATGAAGCCCGCTGCAATCATTGTTTCTTCCAAGGATCTGAAACTCGTGGAGTCCCTGCAAGTCTTTGCGCCAGTGTTCTCCTCTGCCGACGAATACGCCCCTTCGGAGGAAGCGCCCTGGAAAGAGACTCTGGACGTCGATCCCTGTTACATGATCTATACCTCCGGCTCCACCGGTGTGCCCAAGGGGATCCTGATCTCTCACCGCAGCGTTATCGATTTCACGGAGTGGTATGCGTCGATCACCGGTGTGGATGAGACCGACCGCCTCGGCAGCCAGGCTCCCTTCTTCTTCGACCTGTCCGTAAAGGATATCTATCTGACGCTGAAGACCGGAGCCGGCACCTATATTCTGCCGAAAAAGTGTTTTTCTTTTCCGGTGCTGCTGATCCGCGCTCTGGATGAGCAGAAGATCACCACCCTGTCCTGGTCCACCGCTGCATTCCACATGACCGCCAACTCCGGCGTCTTTGAGAAATACAGCCCCAAATACCTGAAGCGCGCCCTGATGGGCGGCGAGGCAATGCAGGCGAAGCAGCTCAATATGTGGAGAAAGGCCCTGCCGGACGTTTCTTATGTCAACCTGTACGGACCCACGGAGACCACCGTGGACTGCACCTGGTATCCCATCGACCGGGCGTTTGCCGACGACGAGGCGATCCCCATCGGCCGGGCCTGTGAGAATAAAGAGGTCCTGATCCTCAATGAGGAAAACGCCCTCTGTGCGCCCGGCGAAGCCGGGGAGATCTGCGTCCGGGGCTCCGGACTTGCCATCGGCTATTTCGGCGATCCGGAGAAGACCGCCGCCGCTTTCGTCCAGAACCCTCTGCATTCCGACTATCCCGACCGCATGTACCGCACCGGCGACGTCGGAGCGCTGGGCGAGGACGGGCTTATCTATTATCTCGGCCGGAAGGACAGCCAGATCAAGCACAACGGCTATCGCATCGAGCTGGGGGAGATCGAGACCGCCCTCAACGCCCTGCCGGAGCTTCGGGCCGCCGTGTGCTTCTTTGATCAGGAGGCGGACCGGATCACCGCCGTCTATGAGGGCGAGGCGGACGCCTTCGCCGTCGTCCACGCCCTGCGGGACCGTCTTCCCAGATATATGATCCCCGAGTTTTTCCGCCAGGTTCAGACCATGCCCCGCCTGCCCAACGGCAAGATCGACAGGGCGCGGCTGCGGAGGGAAGACGGATGATCGAACGGGTACGAAGCTATGACGAACTCGTCCCGGAGCTGAACGGGCTGATCTCCTCCGGCGCCTGCGTCAATTCTCTCCCGGACCGGGAGGCCCTGGAAGCGGAGAGCGCAAAGGAAGAGCTTTGGGCGGAGCGCCTGCCCGAGGGGCTGCTCCTGCTGCGGAGGATCGAGGGAATTCAGCGCCTGCGGTTTCTTTTGAGGGATCCGCTTGCCCTCCGGACCTTTATCCCGGATCGCCCGACGAGCCTGGAGCTCCCATTCCGAAAGGGAGATCCGCTCTTTCCCGATCTGGCGCGGGAGCTGGAGCACGCCGGATGGCGTATCGCCCTGCGCCGCGTCCGCTTGAGCCGTAAAAACTCTGACGCAGTTCCCGAGATACAGACCGCTCCCGCGGCAGAACTCCCGTCTTCCGAGACCCTGTCTGCCCTGCTGCACGTCTGCTTTTCGCCCCTCACCGGCTGCCTGCCTGACGCTGCCGAACTGGAGGAGGATCTTGCGCAGGGCCGTCTGCTCTTTGCGGACGGAGGGCTGATCCGCTGGCGGCAGAAGGGTAGGGTCTCCGAGATCCGCCATCTTGCCGTTGCCCCGGAGCGCCGCGGCTGCGGCACGGGAAAAAAACTGGTGGCCTCCTACGTCGCCCTTTCGCAGGGGAAAAACTGCCGGGTCTGGACCGGCGCAGACAACGCCCCTGCTTTGGACGTTTACTGCTCCTTCGGCTATTCCGAGGACGGCTGGGAGTCCCTGGTCCTTCTGTCAGGGGAATACCTGCTGCCTGTGCCGGATGAAGCACAGACGAATCAATAAACAAAACACAATTCGACCGCTGCCGAACATACGATACTTTGAACGGGAGGAAACACAAATGCGAGAAGAGCTTTTGGAAATCCTGAGCGACTGCTGCCCGGATGTGGATTTTGAAAATGAGACCGCGCTCATCGACGACGGACTGCTGGAATCCCTGGACATCGTGATGATCGTCACCGATCTCAAGCACCGTTTCGGCGTTGACATCAATGTAGACGATCTGATGCCCGAGAATTTCAATTCTGTTGACGCGATCCTGGATTTGATTCGGAGAAAGCAGGCATGAGCTTCTTTTCATTCGAGTTTTTGCTGTTTGTCGCGGCGGCGCTTCTGCTGTATTATCTTCTTCCGAAGAAGATCCAGTGGATCGTGCTTTTGGCGGTGAGCCTGGGCTTCTATCTCTTCGGCGGATGGAGATCCCTGCTTTATCTGCTGTTCACCGCGGCTGTGACCTATGCCGCCGGCCTTCTGCTGGAGCGGCTGAATCTGCGCGCAAAGGAGGACAAAACCCGCAGAGTGACGGGGAAAAAGCGCCTGGTGCTGACAGCCTGTCTTCTGCTCAATTTCGGCCTGCTCTTTGCCGTCAAATACTGGAATTATACCGCTTTGACCTTTGGCAAGATGGGTCTGAACCTTCCGGCGAGTTCTCTGATCGTACCCCTCGGTCTGAGCTTCTATATGTTCCAGAGCGTCGGCTACACGGTGGACTGCTACAGAGGGAAGTATCCCGCCCAGAAGAACCCGCTGAAGTATCTGCTGTTCGTGTCCTTCTTCCCCCAGATGGTGCAGGGGCCCATCAGCCGATACAACGATCTGGAGCCCCAGCTGACCGCGGAGCGCCGTTTCAGCGCGGATGACCTGAAATACGGCATCCAGCTGGCGATCTGGGGCTACGTCAAGAAGCTGATCATCGCCGACCGTGCCGCTGTCGCGGTCCGTGCGGTGTTCGACAACACCGAGGCCTACGGAGGCTTCTTCTATGCGTTCGCGGTTCTGCTCTACTGCATCCAGCTCTACTGCGACTTCTCCGGCGGCATCGACGTCACCCGCGGCGTGGCGAAGATGTTCGGCATCGAGCTTGCGGAGAACTTCCGCAGACCGATCTTTGCCGTGAGCCTCGCGGACTACTGGCGCCGCTGGCACATTACCCTTGGCTCCTGGATGCGGGATTACGTCTTCTATCCGCTGGCGTTTTCCGCCCCCCTCGGTGCGTTGAGCCGTTGGACAAGAAAGCGCTTCGGCGGCAAGCTCGGCAAGGTCATCCCCACCGCCTGCGCGACCTTCGTGGTCTATCTCATCATCGGTATCTGGCACGGAGCCAACTTCCGATACGTCTTCTTCGGCATCTATAACGGTGTGATCATGACGGCCTCGATCCTGATGGCCTCCGCATTCTCCAAATGGAAAAAACGGCTGAAGATCTCGGACAAACAGCCTGCCTTCCACCTGTTCCAGATGCTTCGCACGATGGCGCTGGTTTTCGTGGGCCGGTACATCACCAGAGCCCCCAGACTCATGCTCGCCTTTGCCATGCTGAAGAAGACCCTCCTGCATCCCTGCGTTTATCAGATCCGCAGGCCGGTTTTTGAACAGCTGGGGCTGACGGTGCTCGATTACGGTATCGTCGCCGCCGGCGTTCTGGTCGTTTTGATCCTGGAGCTGCGGCAGGAGAAGGGCGTTCAGATCCGCAAGTCCCTGGAACGGAGGAACGCCTTCGTTCAGTGGCTGTTTATCTTCCTGCCCCTGGCTGCACTGGCAGCGCATCTGATCTTCAGCGGCAGTGCGGTGGACGTCAACCTCATCTATCAGCAATACTGAGGAGGCGGCTTGTATGGAAGAAAAAAAGAGGCTCTCCTCAAAAAAATGGCTGGTCATGTTCCTGATTACGGCGCTGTGCCTGGCGCTGCTATTGCCGGTCTTCAATATCGTTACCGATCCATACGGCGCCTTTGGGGATCCCGTCATGAAGTGGTGGACCTACGACATGACCCTGAATCCCCGCCTGGCTAAGTTCACCTATCTGGAACAGAACCATGACAAATACGATTCCTATATCATCGGCTCTTCGGGCTCCAGCTCGATCCCGGTGGAGGAATTGAATCAATATCTGGACGCAAAGTTCTTCAACTGCTTCTTCTACGGCACGGAGACGCAGACCTTCGAGGAGACCGCGGTGTATCTTCTGGAGCATTATCCTATGAAGAACCTTGTGCTGAACCTTTCAATGCAGATGGCGACGGCGTTCAAGAGATCCGACAATCAGCTGACGAAGTATCAGCATTGGAAGGTCAACGGGATCAGTCCGCTGACGTTCTACAGCCGTTACCTTTTCATCTCCCCCAAGGAGGGGCTGCAAAAGATCAGATACAAGCTGTCCGACGGCTATCTGATGTCCGGCTACCGTGTCTTCAACCCGGAGACAGGCGCATATGATAAGAGCACCCGCGATGTGGAGGGGATCGGAGATCTGCAATCCTATCTCGCCCGCGACGCCTACGCGGTTTTTAACAACTATCCCCAGCGGGAATACAACCTGCCCTATCTGTCCGAGTCGATGGACGTCGTTCGGAGGGTCAAGGCCCTGTGCGAGGAAAAGGGCGTCCGTCTGATCGTGATGCTTCAGCCGACGTATTATCTTGACGCAGCGCATTTTTCCCCCGAGGAACAGGCGCAATTCTGCAACGCGCTGGCTCAGGTCACGGATTACTGGGACTTTACGCTGAGCTCCGTCAGCTACGATCCCCGGTATTTCTACGACGCGACCCACTGCCGGAATGCCGTCGGAAGCATGGCGCTTGCCAAAATGTTCGGGAACGAGGACAAGTACGTCCCGAAGGATTTCGGCCGTTTTGTTCCGCAGGGCTCCGTTCCCGGCGGCCCCTCCGGCACTCCTGCCAAGGAGGAGGACTATACCGTGCGTCTGCCGATCCTGCGCTATCACCATCTGGTGGAGGAGGATTCCCCCGGCGGAGCGACCATGCTGGTCTCCGTTTTCGAGGAACAGATGAACGCTTTGGACGAAGCGGGTTACACACCCGTGGATATCTGGCAGATCCGCGACTACGTGGAGCATGGGACTGAGCTCCCGGAGAAGCCAATCCTCATTACCTTTGACGACGGATATGAGAGCAATTACACGCTGGCCTATCCCATTCTGAAGGAACACGGATTCAAGGCGACGATCTTTGCCATCGGCGTTTCGATCGGAAAAGACACCTACAAGGACACCGGCAAGCCCATGATCCCCCACTTCTCCCTGGAGCAGGCAAAGGAGATGACAGCCTCCGGACTTATTACGGTTGCCAGTCACGGCTACAACGTGCATGAAGTCGCGGGACTGGATCCGGAGCCCATCCGCCCCGGCGCTCTGCAGAGAGAAGGGGAGACGGAGGAGGAATACGTATCGTTTCTGACCCGGGACGCCCAGCATATGCGGGAGCTCTTGGGCGACGCCGCCGGATTCTTCTCTTACCCCGCCGACCTCCACGATCTTCGCTGTCTGGTGGTTTTGAGCCGGACGGGGGTGTTTGCCACCGTCAGCGGAAACGCACCCTTTACGACCTTGATCCGCGGCCTTCCCCAGTGCATGTACGATATGCCGCGTCAGCTCGTTACGGATGAGATGAGCGGCGCTGATCTCGTTTCTCTGCTGGAGACCGCCCTGGATTCCTGACGGTAGTATTGCTGCACTAAGAATCGGAGCTGAAGGAAGGAGCCTGTTTTCATGAGCAGCTTTGAGAATCTTCGCATTGTAGACAATTTTTATCAGACCTCGCTGTTTTTCCCGATGCCGACGGTGATCATCAGCACCCTCTGCGAGGACGGAAGCACGACCCTCGGCCCCTACTCCCTGGTGCAGCCCTATTACGTTGCCGGCAAGGAGTATTACGCCATGCTGCTGTGCTGCCGGAACTCCTCCAATACGGCGCAGAACATTCTCCGCAACGGGAAATGCGCTCTGAACTTTATCAACGACGATCCGAAAAACTTCAAGGAAGCCGTCAAGCTTTCCTGGCCGGGAGATAAGCCCTCCGACAAAATGCCGAAGTGCAATTTTCGCCTGGAAAAGAGCCAGATCGAGGAGCGGACCGGAGAGAAGCGCCCGCAGGTCCTCTCGGATGCGATCCAGGCCATTGAGTGTACCTGGATGCGGGAGCTGGACGGCGCGGACAGGGATCTGCCGGGGGAACTGAGCGGTTATGAGGGCCCGTATCACGATTTCAACGGCATCACCAGCAAGTTCGGCGCCCACTTCATCCTCAGAGTGGACCGCATCCTGATGAAGAAGAGATACAGCGACGCCATCATCAACGGCGTGACGGCCAGGGATTTCCCGCCGCTGCCCGTGGATTACGGCTACCGTGATTCCAAAAACTTCTGGTTCCACCGCAAGCACCGTATGCGCGCCGAGCTTCTCCAGGTCGGCAAGGCTTCCCTGGAATCGGTACGCTACGCCGCGGACCGCGCCGACGACAAGGTGAAGTTCACCGACGACGCGCTGGAGACCATTCTGGGCGTGCCCCGGGTCTTCCTGCCGGTGGTGCTCAAGGGCTGTGTCAGCTGGGCGAAGGAGAACAACGTCGAGCTGGTCACCGCCGAACATATAACATATGAAGATCATCAACGACAAGCGTGCAAAAGAAAAAGCAAAAAAGTAAGGAGGATCCCCATGAAAGTCGTTCTTGCCGGCGCCTTCGGAAACCTTGGCGCGGAAATACTGAAAGCCCTGTGCGCGAAAGAATATGAGGTCGTCGCAGCCGATCTGGCGGAGCGTCCCGTTGACGGCGTTGAAGGGAAGTACGTTTTCAGAGCCATCGACGCCACCGATCCCGAAAGCCTCAGAGGCCTTTGTGCAGGCGCTGACGTCGTCATCTCGACCGTCGGACTGACCGGCGCGTCCACCCGTTTCACCGCGTATGACATCGACCAGAAGGGAAACCTGAACCTCTATGCCGAAGCAGAACGCGCCGGCGTCAAAAAGTTCAATTATATCTCGGTGATCTCCTGCGACGAGCCGGGAGCAAAGAAGGTCCCCATGCTGCACGCCAAATACCTGGTGGAGCAGGAGCTGAAAAAGCGGCGCATGGACTGGGTCATTTACCGTCCGACGGGCTACTTCTACGACATCGCCAAGGTTTTCAAGCCCTACGTAGACAAGGGTGAGATGCAGCTTCTGAAGGGATACGGCGGGGTGAAGGCCAACGTCGTGGACTGCCCGGACTTCGCCGCCTTCATCGTGGAGCACATGAACGATAGAAACGTCACCTACAACGTCGGCGGCAAGGAGACCTACACCTACGAGGAGATGGCAAAGATGTGCTTTGACGCTGCCGGGAAGCCCTGCAGGATCAAGTGGGCGCCCATCTGGCTGTTCGGCGTGCTGGCGAACCTGCCGAAGATCAAGAAGGCGGGCAAGCATGACATCATTCTCTTCTCCAGGTGGACGCTGAGCCACGACCTCGTGGGCGACACCGAAGTCGGCGAGTCGAGCTTCGCGGAGTATCTCAAAAACTATTTTCACAAGTGACCGTTTCCGGGAAAGGAGAACTCGTTATGGCATTTCCCCAGTATATGTGGATCCTGCTCGTCGTTTCCGCGGTCCTTTGCGCGGTGGGCTTTTATAAATTCGTCTATTTTCTCTCCATCGGCTATGGTCTGGCTGTGGCCGGCGAGGGCGTCGTCATCGCGATCCTTGCCCTGACCAACGGCAACTGGACAGTCGCGCTGCTGGTGCAGTGTGTTCTGTTCGTGGTCTACGGTTTCCGCCTGTCGGGATTCCTGCTGATTCGTGAGATCAAGAGCGCCTCGTATCGCAAGACGCTGAACGAACAAACGGAGAAGCCTGTTCCGATCTTTGTGAAGGCGTTCATCTGGATCGTCGTTGCCGCGCTGTACGTTGCCCAGGTCAGCCCGGTGTTCTACCGCTCCCAGCTCTCCGGCGCTCTGCGGATCGGCTCCCTGTCCACCTGGATCGGCGCTGCGATCATGCTCCTCGGCATCCTTCTCGAGGCGACGGCCGACAGACAGAAGAGCGCGGCAAAGAAGAAGGACCCGGATATGGTGGCGACGCAGGGTTTGTATAAACTCTGCCGCTGTCCCAACTATTTCGGTGAGATCGTATTCTGGACCGGCGTGCTGATTTCGGCGGTGACGGTCCTGCGCGGTTGGCAGTGGCTCATCGCCGTGCTGGGCTACGTCTGCATCGTCTATATCATGTTCAACGGCGCGCAGCGCCTGGAGCGCAGGCAGAACAAGCGCTACGGCGAGAAGCAGGAGTACCTTGACTATGTGCGCAGGACCCCGATCCTGATCCCCCTGCTGCCGATCTATCACCTGACCGGGGGCAAAAAGAAATAAGCCGCGAGAAATCTTTATCCTGTGAAGTAACTGTTCAGACAACATTATTGATTATTGTAAGGAGTAACCGCCATGCTGCAAATTGAGCACCTGACCAAAACCTTCGGCGAAAAAGTTGCCGTAGATGATCTTTCCCTGCATATCGCTCCCGGCGAGATATACGGATTTATCGGACACAACGGCGCCGGCAAGACAACGACGCTGCGTTCTGTCGTCGGTATCCAGGCCTTTGACAAAGGCGAGATACTGATCAACGGGCGCTCCATCCTGAAAAACCCGCTGGAATGCAAGCGCATTCTCGCCTATATCCCGGACAATCCCGATCTGTATGAATTTATGACCGGCATCCAGTATCTCAATTTCATCGCGGATGTGTTCGGTATTTCTCCCGAGGATCGGAGGGAACGGATCCACGACTACGCTGAGCGGTTTGAACTCACCGCGGATCTTGCCCAGCCCATCGCCGCCTATTCCCACGGCATGCGGCAGAAGCTGGCGGTCATTTCCGCGTGGATTCATCATCCGAAGCTGGTGCTCATGGACGAGCCCTTTGTCGGCCTGGATCCCAAGGCTTCGCATTTGCTCAAGCAGATGATGCGCGAGCTCTGCGACGAAGGGGGCGCGATCTTCTTCTCCACCCACGTCCTCGAGGTTGCGGAAAAGCTGTGCGACAAGGTGGCCATCATCCGCCGCGGCAAGCTCGTCCGCGCCGGGACCATGGAGGAGGTCAAGGGAGACGAATCCCTCGAGGAAGTCTTCCTGGAACTGGAGGCCGAGGGATGCTGAAGCTGTTGGTGAAAAAGCAGATGACGGAGATTTTCCGCGGCTTCTTCTACAACGCGAAGAAGAACAAGGCGCAGCCCAAGGCGCGGATGATCCTTCTGATTGCTCTGTACTTTCTGCTGATGTTCGGCGTGATCGGCGGCATGGTGACGATGCTCTGCATCAGCATCTGCAAGCCGATGGCTGCGCTGAACGTTGGCTGGCTGTATTTCCTGATCCTGGGACTGATGGCGATCCTTTTCGGGACCCTGGGCTCCGTCTTCAACACGTTTTCCGGTCTCTATCTGGCCAAGGACAACGATCTGCTGTTCAGCCTGCCCATCCCGCCCCGGACCGTAATGACTGCCCGGCTGGTGAGCTTGTTTCTCATGTCCCTGTTCTTTACCATCGTCGTCTCGTGCCCGGCCGTTATCGTCTATTGGTGCATCGCGCGGGTTACCGTAATGACCGTGATCGGGGGCCTGCTTTGGATTCTGCTCATCGCGCTGTTCGTAATGTCCCTGTCCTCTGCGCTGGGATGGGTGGTGGCCCGCATCAGTGTCCATCTGAAACATAAGAGCGTCGTGACTGCACTGATCGCCGTGGCAGGTCTGGCCCTGTACTACTACCTTTATTTCAAAGCTCAGGACCTTGTTCGCAATCTGGTGGAGAATGCGGTCTTCTACGGAGAGAAGATCAAGGGTACTGCATATGCCCTCTACGTCTTCGGCCGCTCCGCCGAGGGCGGCTGGTGGGAGCTTCTGACGGTCACTGCAGTTGTGCTGGCTCTGCTGGCCCTTTGCCTCTGGCTCCTTGCCCGCAGCTTCCTTAAGATCGCTACGATGACGACTGCTGCGCCCCGTGCGACCTATCGGGAGACGACCGCCAAACAGCGCACGCCATTCCGCGCCCTGGTGGTCAAGGAACGCTCCCGTCTGCTTTCCAGTCCGACCTACCTTCTGAACTGCACTCTCGGTCTTCTCTTCATCCCGGCCATCGGTATTTTTCTGCTGATCAAAGGAAAAGAGTTCATCCCGATGATCGAAGCCCTGCTGTCGGCCCGCAAGGGCGCCGTTGCGGTGATCTTCTGCACGGCGACCATGACCTGCCTGACCATGATCGACACCGCTGCCCCCTCGGTCTCTCTGGAGGGCAAGAGTCTGTGGATCGCAAAGTCCCTGCCCGTGCAGCCCTGGAAGATCCTGCGTGCGAAGCTGCTTCTGCAGCTGCGGCTGAGTCAGCTGCCGATCCTGTTCTCTTCCGTCGTCGCCGCCGTCCTGATCTCAGGCTCACCCGCATTGAAGGTCCTGATCGTGATCGTCAGCCTTCTGAACGCCCATCTGTTCAGCCTGTTCTGCCTGTATACCGGCGTTCGGTTCGCAAACTGCAACTGGACCAATGAAATGATCCCGGTCAAGCAGGGCGCAGCCGTGGCATTCGCCATGCTGGGCGGCTTCTGCTTTGCCGCATTGATGTGCGGGCTGTATTTCCTCACGGCATGGAGGATCGGGGCTGTCGGCTATCTCGGCCTGTGCATGGTTGTCGAGATCGCCCTGTGCTTCTTCTTCTATCTGCTGCTCAAGAAGATCGGCGTGGAACGGTTCGAGGATCTGTGACGACAACAAAAAAGGCACCGATCGGTGCCTTTTTTGCGTTATCGCTTCGTTTCCCGGGATCGGAAATACTCCCGTTCCTTTGACAGCTCTGCGTATAATTCCTGTGCAGACCAGAAGATATTCGTCGGCGTCGCGACTGCCTTCAGTGCAACGGGTGTGAGCCCTTCGTCGCGGAAGAACTGCAGGAAATCCTTCATCATCGTCCCTTGAAAGGCAAACATGACAAGCATTTCTTCCTCCATCACCTGCCCGCAGCATCGGGACTGCCGCCGCTCCGTCCCCGGGATGCCGAGCAGCTCGCCGATGGAACGATGCAGATCTTCCTCTCCGACTTCGATCAGTCGAATGGACCGCCTTTGGAGATAACTCCCGATCCTTGCGGCGCGAAGCGGATCTCGGACCTGAAACAGCAGTACAGCCGGTTTGAATCTTTGTTCTTCCATATTCTTTTCCTCCATGGTTATCTGCGTTTACTGTACCACTTCGTTTTTCTTTTTTCAAGATACAAGCTCTATTTGCCGTGGAATCAAGTTGACGGATCGGCGTTTTCGGAGTAAAATAGCATCAGAGAAAACAGAGAGTTGAGGGATGCCGAATGTCGGAATTCAATACGCTCATCGAGCTCTATGACGAGCGTCCCATGGAGAACGTCCTGGGCGTCGAGGTGTTTCGCCCGCAGCGGGTGGTCTACGTCTGCCCGGATTCCGTGGCTTCCGACGCAGGACTGCGTACAAAGCTGCGCAGCTATTTCGCGCACAGAGGCCTTGCCCCGGAGCTGGTGTTCCTCCGCGCCTCCGTCTATGATGCGGGAACGGTACATACGGTCCTGCGGAGGGCGGCGGAGCGCTATCCCGACTGCGTGGTGGATATCACCGGCGGAACGGACGCCGTGCTCTTTGCCGCAGGCCGTTTGTCCGCGGAGCGGCAGCTTCCGGTCGTCACCTACAGCCGAAAGAAGAACCGGTTTTTCAATATCCAAAATGCGCCTTTCGTTTCCGAGCGACCTGTGGATCTGCGCTATCGGGTGGAGGATTTCCTTCGCATGGCCGGCGGCAGTATGCAGCAGGGAAGGGTGGACAATCGGGTGTTGGAGTCGTATCTATCGATCGTCGATCCATTTTTCGGCGTGTTTATGAAATACAGAAGACGCTGGGACCGGATCGTCACCTACGTCCAGCGCGTCTCTCCTCCGGGACCGGACGGAGAACCGGACGTCTATGCCCACGGAGCTTATGAGGTCAAGGGAGAACGGGGTACCCGGATCCTGTGCCCCGAGGAGGCCCTCCGTGATCTTGAGCGGATCGGCTTGCTTCTGGATCTGACCATCGTGCCGGAACAGGACGTCCGGTTCCGCTTCCGTGATCTGCAGATCCGCAGCTGGCTGCGGGACGTCGGCAGCGTGCTGGAGCTCTTCGTCTGGAAGGCCTGCCGCGACCTCAACGTGTTTGACGATCTGCATTTGAGCGTCGTTGTCGACTGGGAGGGGATCGGCCGCGGCGGCGACGTCACCAACGAGCTGGACGTCGTGGCGACCTGCGGACTCGTGCCGATCTTTATCAGCTGCAAATCCGGCGAGGTAAAGACAGAAGCCCTCAACGAGCTGGCTGTTCTGAGGGATCGCTTCGGCGGCCAGATGGCCAGGGCCGCGGTCGTCACCTCGGAGCTGGGCAGTCCCGTCATGCGCAGCCGCGCTGCGGAGCTGGGCATCGACGTGATCGACCGCAGTGAATTGGATCCCGCTCGTCTGCACCTCCGTTTGAAGTCCCTGGCAGGAGCGAGAGAACGGTAATATTCGGTATAAAGAGATAGATTAAGAGCCCGGAGACGACGCGAAATGGCGTCATTTCCGGGCTCTTTTCCGCTGCCTCGGAGGATCCGTTATTTGTCCGCCTGGCGGATGGAAAGACCGATGCGCTTTTTCTTCTCATCGACGGAAAGCACCTTGACCTTAACCACGTCGCCCACGGAAAGCACCTCGGAGGGATGCTTGATGTATCTGTTCGCGATCTCCGACACGTGGACGAGACCGTCCTGGTGGACGCCGATATCCACAAATGCACCGAAGTCGATGACGTTTCGCACGGTTCCGGTCAAGGTCATGCCAGGTTTGAGATCCTTGAGCTCCATCACGTCGGTGCGGAGGATCGGCTGGGGCAGGGAATCCCGCAGATCCCTGCCGGGCTTCTGGAGCTCGCCGATGACGTCCAGAAGGGTCGGAACGCCGATGCCGAGAACGTCCGCGGCTTTCTTCGCCCCGTATCTCTCCACTTCGCTTTTCAGATCCGCGAGCTTTCCCGCCCGCACGTCGGAAAGACTGTGGCCTGTCAGCGCCAACAGCTGCTTAGCGGCCTCGTAGGATTCGGGATGGACCGCCGTGTTGTCCAGTACGTTCCGGCTCTCCGGCACCCGCAGGAAGCCTGCGCACTGCTCATAGGCCTTCGGACCGAGCTTGGGGACCTTCTTCAGCTGTGCGCGTCCGGTGAACGCGCCGTTCTCCTCGCGGTAGGCCACGATATTTTTCGCCGTGGCGGAGGTCAGCCCGGAGACCCGCAGCAGGAGGGAAGGAGAGGCCGTGTTGAGATCCACGCCCACGGCGTTGACACAGTCCTCCACCACGGCGTCCAGGGCCTGTTCCAGTTGCTTCTGGGGCATATCGTGCTGGTATTGGCCAACGCCGATGGCCTTGGGCTCGATTTTGACGAGCTCCGCCAGCGGGTCCTGCAGACGCCGGGCGATCGAGACGGCGGAACGCAGATTGACGTCGTACTGCGGAAACTCCTCTGCGGCCAGGGGGCTCGCGGAATACACCGAAGCGCCCGCCTCAGAGACGATCATGTAGCTGACGCGGTTTCCCGCCTCCGCCTCTCTGCGGATCAGCTCCACCGCCATCTGCTCCGTCTCCCGACTGGCGGTGCCGTTGCCGATGGCGATATGCTCCACCCCGTGCCTGCGGATCAGGCGGGAGAGGGTGAGGATCGCCTCGTTCTTCTGCTTTTCGCCGTAGGTGGGATAGACCACGGCGGTGTCCAGCACCTTTCCGGTGGGGTCCACCACGGCTACCTTGCAGCCCATGCGGTAGCCGGGATCCAGCCCCATGGTGACCTTGCCCTTCACGGGCGGCTGCATGAGCAGGGGACGAAGGTTTTGGGCAAACTGCCCGATGGCGCCTTCACAGGCAGAATCCGTCAGGGCGGCGCGCTGCTCGCGTTCCAGAGAGGGGAAGATCAGCCGCTCATATGCGTCCTCGGCGGCCTTCTCAACGAATGCTGCCGCAGGGCTTCCGAGCTTCACCACTGCTCTGCGCACGGTCTGCATGGCGAGCATTTCGTTGAGCTCCAGAGATATCCGCAGCATCTTTTCCTTCTCGCCGCGATTGAGGGCAAGGATCTGATAGCCCTGCAGCTTTTTGACAGGCTGAGAGAAGTCGTAGTAGGTGGCGTAGACCGTGTCCTCCTCGGTGGCGGCCTCGCTGCGGAGGGTGCCGTTTTCCCAAAGCAGGCGGCGCAGCGCTTTCCGCAGATCGGCGTGGTCGCTGATCTTCTCCGCGATGATGTCGGATGCGCCTGCGAGGGCGTCCTCCACGGTCTCAACGCCGAGTTCTAAGTTGACATAATCCATTGCAGCTTCTTCCGGGCGGGGGCAGTCCTTCGCCTGGGCGAACAGCAGCTCCGCCAGGGGCTCGAGCCCCTTTTCCTTTGCGACGGTGGCTCTCGTGCGGCGCTTTTGCTTATAGGGACGGTAAAGGTCCTCCAACTCTGCCAGCGTGGCGGCGTTTCCCAGCGCAGTACGCAGCTCGTCGGACATCTTACCCTGGGCTTCGATGGCTTTTTCCACCGCTTCCCGACGCTCCTGCAGGCCGCGCAGATACTGCAGGCGTGTTTCCAGGGTGCGGAGGGTGGTGTCGTCCATGGAGCCGTGCAGCTCCTTGCGGTAACGGGCGATGAAGGGAATGGTGTTTCCCTCGTCGATCAGACGAACGACGTTTTCCACGTAGGTTTTGTTTTGGTTCAGCTCTTTGGCCAATGCGGCGATAATGTCCATAGGTACCTCGCGTTTCTGAATGGATTTTGTTTATTATACTCTCTGCAGCCGGGAATTGCAAGCACGCAAATACTTGAAATGCAGGTGCCGATGTGGTATGATACTGAATGAAAAACAGCAGAGGAGGAAGCGGAATGATCCTGCTCAGCGCCTGTCTTGCCGGCGTTCCCTGTCGGATGGACGGACAGTCCAAGCCCGTCCCGGAGCTTCGGGCCCTCTATGAGAGGGGAGAGGCGGTCCTGGTCTGTCCGGAGGTCCTGGGCGGCCTTCCCACTCCCAGATCTCCCAGCGAGCGACAGCCCGACGGCTCGGTCAGAAACGCCGACGGGGAGGACGTTACGTCGTACTTTCTCCGCGGCGCTGAAGCCGCGCTGGACATTTCCCGGGAAAACCTCTGCACCTGCGCGGTGCTCAAAGCCCGCAGTCCCTCCTGCGGCAAAGGGTTCATCTACGACGGCAGTTTTTCACACACCGTCGTTCCCGGCAATGGCGTATGCGCCGAACTGCTGCTGGCCGCCGGGATCCCGGTATGGACCGAGGAGGAGTATCTCTCCGCGCTGGCGGATAACGGAAAGGACGCGGATCGTTAGCATGCTTTGTTCGCAATTGAAATTTGTCGGACGTCCCTACGGACGCCTGCCGATGGTGGTCCTGTCTCCCAAGGACCGGACAGAACTCGTGCCCGGTATCATCTGGATCCACGGAGGGGGCTATACCACCGGATTTGCCTCCATGGCCTATCTCTCCTGCGGTGCGATGCTGGCGCGGAAATACGGCGCTGTGGTCGTATCGCCGGATTACCGCCTGGCAGGGGAGGCCCCGTATCCCGCCGCGCTGAACGACTGCTATGCGGCCCTTCTCTGGATGTACCGCCATGCGGAGGAGCTCGGCATCGACAGACAAAGGATCGTCGTCGGCGGGGAGAGCGCGGGAGGCGGCCTTGCCGCTGCCCTCTGCATCCTGGCTCGCGATCTGGGCGAGATCCCGGTCTGCCTGCAGCTGCCCCTCTATCCGATGCTGGACTGTGAGGATACCCCGTCGTCCAGAGACAATTACGGGCTCGTCTGGGATACCAGACGCAATCACCACGGCTGGTCAAAGTATCTGGGCAGACTGTATCGGACGGACGCTGTCCCTGCTTACGCTTCGCCTGCCAGGGCAACGGACTTCAGCGGCCTTCCTCCGGCGTTCACCTTCGTGTCCGAGGGGGAGCCCTTCCGAGACGAGACTCTGACCTTTGCCGAACGGCTCCGGGAGGCCGGCGTACCCGCCGAGGCGAAGGTCTACCCTGGCAGCACCCACGCCTTCGACATGCTGACGCCTTGGCGCAAAGAGAGCCATGAAGCCCGGGCTGCCGTCTGTGCGGCCTATGAGCGATACGTCCTCGGTTATGAAACTTGAATAATGACGACAGACAGGAGAATGACTATGAATGAGAACATCGTAAAGCGCAACACCTTGCTCGCGCAGAAGGTCATCAAGGGACTGCAGTCCCGCAATATGTCCGGCTACTGGGCCGAAAGCAGAGAGGAGGCGCTCCGGATTGCTTTGGAGCTGATCCCGGAGGGGAGCAGCGTTGCCATGGGCGGCGCCATGAGCGCCCACGAGATCGGCCTTGTGGAGGCGGTCAAAAACGGCAGCTATCGCTTCATTGACCGCGATAAGGCTTCGGACCGCCGTGCCGCCATGCTGGCTGCCTACGACGCGGACGTCTTTCTTTCCTCCTGCAACGCCATCACCGACGACGGTGTCCTTGTCAACATCGACGGCAACGCCAACCGCGTGTCCGCCATCGCCCAGGGACCGAAGAAGGTCGTGATGATCGTCGGCATGAACAAGGTCTGTCCGGACGTTGACGCCGCCATGAAGCGCGCCAGAAACGTCGCCGCGCCCATCAACGCCCAGCGCTTCGGCCTTTCCACCCCCTGCGCCAAGACCGGCGCCTGCATGAACTGCAAGTCTCCGGATACCATCTGCTGCCAGTTCCTGATCACCCGGTTCTCCCGCCACGCCGGAAGGATCCACGTGATCCTGGTCAACGACAACCTGGGCTTCTGAGGCAGCGGGATGGAAGCCGATCCGGTACTGGTTTTGGAGAAGAACATGGGCTTTTACGGTGCAGACCGCAGGGATTTCGACGCCGAGACGCCCTATCCGCAGATCCGCAGTCCCAGGGACCTTTACCGCGTCCTGCTGCACTGCTGGAGCGCGGAGACCTGTGCGTCCTCCATGCGCAGGCATTGGAGCGAAGACAATCCCACCCTCGGCCAATGCTCCATCACTTCGTTTCTTGCTCAGGATCTCTTCGGAGGCAAGGTGTACGGCGTCCCCCTGGAGACTGGCTTTATCCATTGCTATAACGTCGTCGGAGACTACGTTTTCGATCTCACGAGCGAGCAGTTCCGCGGCGAGGAGCTCTTTTACGGGAAAGAGCACGAGCAATTCCGTGAGGATCATTTTGCCCTGCCCGAAAAGCAGGAGCGCTATGAAAACCTGAAGGCATCCTTTGAGAGCTATATGCGCAGCTTGCCGAAACCGCGCTGAAAACTGTGCGTCAGACAGAAAACGCCCGGACAGGAAGGACCTGTCCGGGCGTTTTCTGTGTATCGTTCGTCAGATTTCGTCCCGCAGGAAGCTGACAGAGCCGGTGCGGATATCGTAGATCGCGCCGGCAAACGCTGCCTTGCTCTCGGCGGAGAGCTTTCGCAGGCCGTCGCTGGTCCCGAGCCTGCGCAGACTGTTCCGCAGATTGTTGAGCTCCGCCTGGCGCGGATCATGGGCATGGCCCACCGCGGCGGCAACTTCGGCTACCAGATCGCCGAGGGCGCCCTGCTCTCTGTGATCCTGCATGGCGGCGATCACCGCACCGCAGCCCCGGTGGCCCATCACCAATACCAGAGGTACGTGCAGATGCTCCACAGCGTACTCCACGCTGCCGAGGGCGGAGGGGGTCATGACGTTCCCGGCGTTGCGGATGACGAACAGATCGCCGATCCCGGCGCTGAAAATATGCTCGGGCGGGACTCTGGAGTCCGCGCAGCACACCACGACGGCAAAGGGCTTCTGCCCTTCATGTGCGGTGCGGATGCGGATATGGTCCGTCAGATGCGCATGGTTCATCTCCGACTCGAGATACCTTGCGTTTCCGCCGATCAGACGGCGCAGGGAAGCCTCCGCATCGGGACAGTGCGGGATCTCACAACCCATGGCTGTGCGGCCGCCGCAGGAAAGGATCTCTTTGATCGAATGCTCCATAGCGATACCTCCCGGTGTTGGATCGTTCATACGGGTTACTGCTCGGAGGGATATTCGGACTTGCCGGTGACCTTTTTCTTGATGATCTTGAACATACGCTTCGTGGCGTAGGGTCCCACCAGCTTCATCATTTCCTCTGCGGTATGCATATCGCTGGCCGCGGGGAGATCCCTGGTCAGGTGGATGGCGTCGAACTCACAGCGGGTCGTGCACAGACCGCAGCCGACACACTGGTTGAAGTCCACGGTGGTGGCGCCGCACTTGAGACAGCGGTTCGCCTCTGCTTTGACCTGTTCCTCGGTGAGGGGCAGCCGCAGATCGGAGAAGGTCTGTCTTGCCTCGCCGGGCTTCTTCCCGGGCCTCTGGCGCGGGGCGTTGTCAAAGCCCTCCAGCAGCACGTCGTCACGGTCAAACTCAATGAACTGGCGAAGATCGCGGCCGATGGTCATGGATTGTCCGGGGTGTACAAAGCGGTTGATGGAGACCATGGCCTCGCGGCCCGTGGCGATGGCGTCGATGACGAAGCGGGCGCCATGGAACACGTCGCCGCCCACGAAGATATCGGGCTCCGCGGTCTGCAGGGTGACGGGATCGGCGACCGCCGTGCCGTTCCGACGCAGTTCCACCTTGCTGCCCTTGAGCAGGTCGCCCCACTCAGCGCTCTGGCCGATGGCCATGAGCACGTGGCTGCAGGGAACCGTGACGGTGTCGTTCTCATCGTACTGAGGATTGAAGCGGTGCTCATTGTCATATACGCTGATGCAGCGCTTGAAGACGACGCCGGTGACCTTGCCGTCCTCGGTGAGGATCTCCTTGGGGCCCCATCCGTTCTCGATGGCGATGCCCTCTTCCAGCATCTCCGCAACCTCGTCCTTGGCGGCGGGCATTTCATCTCTCTGCTCGAGACACAGGAGGGTGACCTTGCCCTTGGTGGAGCGGAGAGCGGTGCCTGCCACGTCTGCGGCCACGTTGCCGCCGCCGATGACGACCACATCGCCGTCCAGCTCCTGCATCCCGTCAAGATTCGTCCTGCGCAGGAAGTCGATGCCGGACCGGACGCCCTCGGCGTCCTCGCCGGGCACGCCGGCCAGACGGCCGCCCTGCAGGCCGATGGCGACGTAAAAGGCCTTGTAGCCCCGCTTGCGGAGCTCGTCCAGGGTGACGTCCCTGCCGACCTCCACACCGCAGCGGATCTCCGCGCCCATGGCTTCGATGATCTCTATTTCCTTCTGAAGCACGTCCTTCTCAAGACGGAAGGAGGGGATGCCGTTCATCATCATGCCGCCGGGCCGCTTCTCCTTCTCGAATACCGTGACGGGATAGCCCTCGGTGCGCAGATAATATGCGGCAGTGAGGCCTGCGGGTCCTGCGCCGATGACGGCGATCTTGTAATCGTCCCACTGCTTGCCGTCCATGTTCTCACAGCGCGGGACGTAATTGCCGGGATTCTTCAGCTCCCACTGGGCCAGGAACTTCTTGATCTCGTCGATGGCCACGGGGCTGTCCACGGTGCCGCGGGTGCATCTGTCCTCGCAGCGGCGGTTGCAGACTGCGCCGCAGACGGCGGGGAAGGGGTTGTCCTGACGGATCAGCCGGATGGCGTCTTCATAACGGCCCTCGGCGGCCATTTTTACATAACCCTGTACCGCCAGGTGGGCGGGACAGGCCGTCTTGCAGGGAGAGGTGCCGGAATCGTAGCAGTTGATCTTATTGTGGTCGCGGTAGTCCCGGTCCCATTTGTCCTGACCCCAGACATTGTCATCGGGCAGGGGATGGACAGGGTACTTGACCTTGGAGCCGTCCTTCCGGCAGAGCTTCTGGCCGAGCTTCGCGGCGCCCACCGGGCAGACCTCCACGCACTTGCCGCAGGCGACGCACTTCTCGGGATCCACGTGGGCGCGATAGGCGGAGCGGGACATATTCGGCGTGTTGAACAACTGCGAGGTCCGCAGACCGTAGCAGCTGCCGGGGGAGCAGTTGCAGATGCCGACGATGCGGTTGGGGCCGTCCAGGTTGGTGATCTGGTGTACGTAGCCCTTGCGCTCGGCGCGCTCGATGATCTCCATGGCTTCTTCGCGAGTGATGTAGTGGGCGTCCTTGCCGGTTTCCACCAGGAATTCGGCGATGTCGCCGAGACCGATGCACATATAGCCCTCGATGTCGCCGACGCCTTCACCGCGGACGCGCTGGGCCTTGCGGCAGGCGCAGACCATGGCACAGAACTTGTCGTACTTCTGCAGCCAGTGGCTCAGATGCTCCACGCTGACGGAGGTGGGAGCGGCCTCGATGGCCTTTTCCACCGGGATGACGTGCATGCCGATGCCGGCGCCTCCGGGAGGCACGAGCTTTGCCGCCAGCTCCAGAGGCTCCTGGGGGGCGAGATTGAACATCGTCGCCACCTCGGGGTTGGTATCGGTCAGCGTCGGATGCTCGACCATGTACTCGCCCGAGCCGACGACCCACTTGGGGATCCAGTACTGGATATGCTCGTCGGCGTTGTCACGGTTCTGTTCGATGATGCCGATCCACAGCAGATGATCGATGACCTTCTGGGCCTCCTCCTCGCTCATGCCGTTGCGCTCTGCCAGCTCCTTGGTGGTCAGACCGACGCGGCGCTTTTTGAAGCTCAGCATGAACTTGACTTCGTCCTTGGTCAGCAGCCTGTCAAGGATCCAGAAGTCCATGTGGTTTTCCTTCATACCGCCGGGCAGCTTGCGCGGAATGTTGTCCGTGATCATTTTTGCGAGCTTGATGAGCAGTTTTTTCTTCACCGGGTCGTCGCAGCGATGCTCGGTGACAGGGTAATCCGTCTCGTTGACGTGGATCTTGGGGTTGACCTCTTTGACCATGGTACTCTCTCCTCTGTATAGCTATTTTGTTATCTCTTTCTCTGCGTCGGAGGCAGACGATTTGCCCCGCAGTTTGTTCATCCAGTATTTCCCGAAGACGACAGCCTCCGCCAGGATGCAGACGGGGATCGCGGCGATCGCGTCCACAACGGAGTGCTGCTTGATAAAGAACGTGGAAAAGATGATGACGATCACCAGCCCGATCATCCCGACCTTCCATCCGGTCTTTACCCAGGTCTGCTTACACCATACGGAAGCGATGCCGACGGAGTATGCGACGTGCAGAGAGGGGCAGACACCGGTGGGCGTGTCGAAAGCGTAGAGGAATGTGATGACGCGGGTGAGGAAATTGTCTCTGGGCATGGTCTCCGGACGCAGGAGCTGGATGCTGGGATAGATGACGTAGCAGATCATGGCGACGGCCTGCGTGATCATGATGAAGATCGAGAGTCTGCGAAAGCTGTCCACGCTGTAGATCAAGTAAAACAGCAGCGAGCCGGCCACCAGCAGGAACCAGAAGGTATAGGCCAGCACGAACCACTCACAGAAGGGAATCGCGTCGTCGAGGCCGCAGTGGATCACGTGGCAGCGGTCATAGGAGATCAGGTTCTCCGTCAGAAAATACAGCGCGAAATAGGCGATCCAGCCGGACAGCAGGAGCAGATGAGAAAACCGCGGGTCCGTCAGCCTGGACAGACGGAAGCCGGAATAATCGACCTTGGTCAGTTTCATTCCGCAGCCTCCTTTCCCGGGTGGTTTTTCGGATACAGCCGTTTCGCGATGGGACGGTAGGGGATGACGGTGTGCAGCGGCTGAGCGTCCGCCAGGGCAGTGATGCCGTCCATCATAGCATCGGCGATCCGGATCCGCTCTTCTTCGATGGGAGCGTCCGGGTCAAAGGGTACGGGCTTGCCGTAGATCAGCTTTTTCAGCTTCGGAGCGACGTACAGGGGGACGAAAGACACGGTTTTTCCGGTCTTGCGGTAGTAAAGCCTTGCAGCGTCCACGAAACGGTTCTGAAAATCATCGACGATGTGATTGTGCCGCTCGTCATGCTCCGGGAAGATCACAACGCTTTTTCCTTCGGCCAGGGTGTTCACCGTGGCGCGGAAGGTGGAGAGTACGCGGTTGTCCCGGTAGACGGGGATCGTCTCGGCGTTGTTGAAGATCAGCACCGACAGGGGGGTGATGAGATGAGACAGCAGCTTATACGGACCGCGGGTCCATTTCGGCTTCTGGCTCCAGAAATCGTGATAGGCGTAGGCTGCGACCTGTTTCCGGTCCATCATCTCCGCGGCGCACCAGGTCCTGCGAGGAACAGGCGAATACAGTTCACAGCCGATGGGGCCGTTGATCTGGGCGTGGTTGCCGATGATCAGCATCGGCTCGGAAAGCAGATTCTCAGTCCCCTCGCAGTGCAGCTTGGGATAGCACCACCGGATGATCGTTTTGACGATCTTATATCCGAATGAAGGCGCTTTTTTTGTCATTGGGGTTCCTCCGGTTCACGCTGCGGGCGGGGGCGCGGGGCGGCGTGCAATCTTCGGCGGTTATTTCGCGTTGCCGAATAACGCGTGATGGGTGCATCCGCGGATCAGGCTTTTCCGCGGCGGATCAGCTCCTGGGTCGTGCCCTCAAGCAGCTCGAACAGACGGTGGTTGTATTGTTCCATATCCAGCTTCATCCCGTCCTCCAGCCAGTCCGTCACGGTACCGAAAAGCTGGCATTTATAATATCGGATCAGGATCTCCCGGTCGGAATCGTTCATCAGATCCGCCAGCTCCGCAGAATGGAAGAAGGTCCGGACCGCATATTCGCAGAGCTTCCACAGGTGCCGTTCGTAGGCGTCTCTGGCAACGGAATTGTACAGATGCATCACGGACCGGCGATGATCCCGGGCAAACTGCAGGGCCACCGTCATCGCCTCCTCAACAGAGGTAACGGACGGATATGCCGCGACGAGACGGTCGATCTCATCCTGCAGGATTTCATCGATCAAAGAGGGAATATCCTGGAAGTGATAATAAAACGAATTGCGGTTGATCCCGCAGTGCTCCACGATGTCCTTTACCGTGATCTTGCTGTAGGGACGATCCTCCAGAAGATCCATCAGGGAGGCTTTGATCGCCTGCTTTGTCAGATTTGCCATGGACATTGCTACCTCCGTATGTAATCTTTTATATTATATCACAGGCACAATGAAAAAGAAAGTGTTTTCTTCTTTGCTTTTTCTTATTTCGGTATCGCATAATAGAATCGCATAATATGAAAATGCCTCTTTACTTTTTCGGCAGGTTATGGTATTTTCATCTTGCGCTGTATCCGACGTAAGGGCGGAACAGCAGCAGGAGGAATCAATAATGAGCAATACCACACAAAACGTGTCCGGACAGAAGATCGATAAGGAAAAGACCCGCAGGCTGACCCTGGCAGCCTTGCTGACGGCTGTTGTCGTCGTCCTTACGCTTCTCGGTACGGCCATCAAATTCGGCACCTTCAACGTCAACCTCGCATTGGTGCCCATCGTCATCGGCGCCGCGCTTTTGGGCGTCGGATACGGCGCCTGGCTCGGCTTCGTCAACGCCGTAGTCATTCTGCTCTCCGGAGATGCTGCCCCGTTTTTTGCTATCAGCGTCATCGGCACGATCGTCACAGTCGTAGCCAAGGGCACTCTGGCAGGCCTGGTTTCCGGCCTGGTCTACCGCTTCATGCAGAGAATCAACAAGTATGCGGCCGTCCTTCTGGCCGCTCTGGTCTGCCCGGTGGTGAATACCGGCGTGTTTCTGCTGGGTTGTCTGCTTTTCTTCTGGAAGACCATCGGCGAATGGGCGGGCGCCAGCTCCTTCGGCGGTACCTTTGCCTTTACGATCCTGACGCTTATCGGCGCCAACTTCCTGATCGAGGTTGCGATCAACGTCATTCTGGCTCCTGCGATCGCCCGGATCCTCGGCTTCTCCGAGGAGAAGAATACCGCTCTCATCGTCTACGGCTGTGTTCTGTCGGTCGTCGGCCTCGGTTTTCTGATCTATGCCATGATCTTGCTGCACAAGGCATGGACCGGTGGAGCGGTGGAGCCCGTTGCCAAACCCGGCACCCGTTATCTGGTCATGGCGATCTTCTCCGACGTCGTTCTGGTGGGAGGCGCGGTCCTTTCTGCCATCGGTCTTACCAGAAAGAAGGAAGCCGAGCGCCTCGAGAAGAAAATGGCTCGGAAGAAAAAATAAACAATATTTGATTACAATTCAGGCGCCGTGCCCCGGCGCCTGAATTTTTCTTTTGTGCGAACCGATAATTTATTTGACGAACGTGAGAATATGATGTATAATACCATGGATTTCTACGAGGAGGAATACCCATGAAGAAAAGCATTATTGTTCTGATTCTCGTGGTGCTCATCGTGGCAGGCCTCATTTATACCGCTCTGTTCGGCATCGGCAAGTTCGTTCAGCCGGTGAAGGATGGCGTGGTCCTGGGCCTTGACCTGGTGGGCGGCTCCGAGATTACTTATGAAGCAGCCGTTCCGGAAGGAATGTCCGAGGCTGACCTGGCGGCGAATATGAACGTAGCCAAGACCATGATCCAGCAGCTTCTGGACAGCCAGGGCTGTTCCGAAGCCATCGTCTATATCTCCGGCGACCGCCGTGTGGGTGTGGAGATCCCCTCCGTGGACAA
>JAEEGL013967921.1_pt1 | contig 28212 bp, 28 predicted proteins | sample 9134231 | NCBI WGS metagenome assembly JAEEGL01 (sample SAMN16246548, study PRJNA631951) | gut metagenome | biome: gut microbiome; feature: rumen; material: fiber-attached | host: Bos | place: Iran: Karaj | collected 2018-10
TAGTAGCCCACTCGCTTAATTCCAACATATATTGCTTCCATGTCATTTCCTGACCAGCAAAATAAATATTACTTTCTTTAGTTAATGTATTTATATCAATTACAGATGATAAATTATGTGCTACTCTGTTTCTCATTTTTATATATTTATCAACCTTTTTAAAATTATTGATATTATATATTTTTGCAATTTTGCAAATTATTCTAAACCTATCCATGAAACTTAATCTATCACTTATTATATCTTTAATATCTGAGTTAGAATCATAATTTTCAGTGAATAAAAAAGGATTTATAATGTCATTCAGTAACACATGCTCATAAAAAGCAATTGTCTCAATAATACAGTTATTATTATGTAATATAATCTTGTTTCGTCCATTAATCATATTAGCATTTTTCATTGCCTCATGAAAACTATCATTTTCAAAATTGTTTTCATTCATTTGAATCAACTCCTTTATATTTTTAAAATTGCAACTATTGCACTATCTAACAACTCATCACATGAGTCTTTATCAATTTCTAACTCTTCTTTTACTTCTTTTTTTACTGTATCTATTGGTTTTTCCCCATGATTAACATGTCCTCCAGTTGAAGAAAATAATCCACCTTTTTCTTTTGATGTTTTTTGGATCAAAAATTCATTATTATCATTTTCAATATAAATTATAGCAACAGCAATGTGTTCATCACTAGAAAAGCTATTATTAGCCCCTCTTTCTACTATTCTGCCTGTCTTTTCACCTCTATCATTATATACATCCAATAACTCCATTAAATCGCCTCTAAATCCATCTATTAATTATTATAGCAAAAAAAATAACAGAGTTAAACTCTGTTATTCATATATTTTTTTCTTTAAACTAACTATTACTAAAGCTAAAGATAATAATAAGATTGTAAATAATGAATAATCATTAGCATCATCAATTCCAGTATGTGGTGGAACTAATTCTTCTTCTTTCTTTTCTTCTTCTTTTTTCTCTTCTTTTACTTTTGTATTAGTTATAGTAAATCCATCTAAAGCATCTCCAGTTATAACTGTTGTATAACCATCAACTTCAACCTCATCAACAGTATATTCAATCTCTTCACGATTTACATATTTTTGTAATCCTGTGAATGTATATGTCCAATCATTGTTATCATTTAATTCAATAGTTCCAGCTTTAGAACCATCCCCATTTAAGATGATTGTAACTGGTGGTAAAATAGTTTCATCTGTATCCCATACTTTTGTAACAACTATATCAATTGTTTCTAATGCACGAGAATTAGTTAATGTAGTTTTTGTTCCTTCAACTTTTGTATCAGTTAAAGAATAACCATTAGTCATATTTCCTTCTGTCCAAGTATAATCTACTTTAGAACCATCTACATATGCTGGTAAATCTTCAATAGTTGCTGTCCAATTATTACTATCACTTAATTCTTTAGTTGTATTATTACTTAGTGTTACTGTAAGAGATGTAGGTCTAAATCCTTCAACATTGTCATTATCATCCCATACTTTAACTACAGTAGCACTTGTTAATAAAAGTTCATTTGTAGCAGTAAATCCTGCTGCAGAGCTTCCTGTAATAACTGCATCTTTATAACCAAGAACTGTATCTTGAGTTAATACATAAGTAATTGTATTACCATTATTATCTGTTAATGGAACATTTTCATAAACATATTTCCATGAAAGACCTCTTGTAGCAGCCATGGCTGGTTGTGTTAATTCATTTGTTCCATCTGATAAATGAAGTACTACATTTGTAGGACGATCATTATATAAATTATCAAAATCATCCCATTCTATTAATACTACTATATCTGTAGCTACATTATTATTTACATATTCATAAGAATAAGTTGTATTTGTAGCATCTATAGTTCCTTCTACTTTTTTAGTAGTTAAACTTTCATTATTATAATTAACTTTTTCAAAAGCAAATTTAGGATCTATATTAACTTCTTCAATAGTATAAGTACTATCAGTAAGTAAGTTAATAACACGTAAATTCCATCCTGCTTTTATACTAACTGTAAATGTAGACCCACAAGTTGCATAATAATATCCTGTAGCAGTTCCTTCATTTACTTCAGCTGTTGCATTTGCAACAACTAAGTCTGTAACAAGGTTCTCTTCTTCATCTTTAACATAGAAGCAAACATCTTCGTTATCTCTAGTTACTACATTAATATCAAAATCAAATAATTGATCAGCATATTCTGTAGTATTTGCTATAGTTTTTGTTATATTGATAAAACTTCTACGTTCATTAGTTGCTGTTATTTTAGCAATTCCTTCTTCTAAATCTAATATTACATAATAGTAATCATTTAATTTATAAGATTCAACTCCTTCTGGAGCAGTTGTCCCTCTTCTTACAAACATTGTTAATACTCCATCAACTAACATTGGGTGGAATATTTCACTCTTTAATTCCCAGTTATGAGTTTCTTCACCTTCTTCAACGAATGAGAAATCATGTCCTGGATTTTTAATATCAAAGCTTCCATCAGTATTAGTTAATATCATACCTGGAGCTACATTGATATTTGCTTTATAATTATTATTTTCATCTAAAGTTACTGAGTACCAATCTTGTTCATCCTTTAATATATTAATTGTTATTGGACTCTTTTCTTTATCATCAATACTATTATCCCAAGCTTTTGAGATTGCTACTAATTCTGTAGAATCTGCTTTAGCTGGATCTGGATTTTTATATAATACTTCTTTTGTGTCAGAAGCACGTACTCTTGTATCAACATATGATAATGTTGCTACTGTATTAGTAGCAAGTGAATAATTATCACCTGTTTTAATTAAATATTTAGTTATGTTTTCATCTAAGTCGTCATAATCAATTATTCCGTTTTTTAAATCTGCTATTAAATCTAATGTTTCTTGTGATGCCCAAACATTAAAAGTTACTTTATAAACTACATCGTCTTCAAGTAATCCAGTACCTAAGTTCCAAACCACTTCGCCATCTGAGTTTAAAGTTGCTTCAGGAGCATCTTCCCATTCAACCCCATTTTTATAATATTTAAATGATGTATCATCTACAACTAGTAAATGACTAATTCCTGTTGTTGTTGTAACATTACTTGTTGTTCCATCTTTAATAACTATTTTTCCAAACCCTTCTGATTCTATATCTTGTAAAATTGAATTTAATGCTTCTTGCAATTTAACTGTGTTAATTGCTGAGTAATAATTACTCTTTGGAGCTCCAGATGCTTCTGTTAAGTTTTCCATACGATCTACATTACCATAAGCTCCTATTGTATAAAATTTTGCACCGCTATTAACGATTGCTTTTGCATCATCAACTGCTGCTGTATAACTTCTTTCTATATTTGTTGTTTGTTCTTGTCCATTTCCATATACTCCATTTCCATAATAATCATTATGTCCTGAATTTGTACTATAGAAAGTTGGATTTCCATCTGAAACGAATATTACATAAGTCTGATCATTATCGTTAAATCTTACATTTGAAATACTCTTTAAAGCAGCTTCCCAGTTTGTACCTCCACTAGCACTTATTCCATTTATTGTTCTTTGGAATGTACTAAATGATGTTGTTGGTTGTTGTTTAACACTAGCTGTTGTTGAAAAAGTTACTAATGCTACTTCAACTGTATCATTTTGATTTTCTCCACCATTGTTACTTAATAGTGATTCTATTAGACTATTAACTGCATCTTTAGCAGCTTGAAGTCTTGACTCACTTGTTTCATGTTTTAAATATCTTGTTCCTGTGTATTGAGTATTTCCATACCAGAATGTACTATTATTTCCATGACCTCTTTTTGTAAGGGCAACATACTCACCATTTATAAGTCCATATTGTGTACCTACAGATGAAGATGTAGATGTTGTTTCAGTATAAGTTACTGTTGTACCTCCAGCATCATTCATACTATTAGATGTATCTAGCATAACTACAACATTAATCTTCTTGTAGCTAACTGCTTCTTCTGTTTCACCTTTAACAGTAAGACCAAGTGTGTAAGTACCATCTTCATTATCAGTTAATGTTTTCTCATGTTCAGGTTCTGCTTCTTCACTGACTGTACTTTCACTTTCTCCTTCATTATCTTGAGATTGAACTTCACCATCAGCAGCACCTTGAACTTCTGCTATAGTTGTTCCTTCATTCTCTACATTTGTATTTTCATTTTCTTCTGCGTTTACATTTACTAAAAATACACAAAACATCAATATAAATGCAATTAAGTAAGTTAATATTCGTTTCATTCTTTTTCCACCTTTCTAGAGACAATTAATAAATATCTTTTATTATATTGCGAATATTCTTCTTTATAACTACAAGTTTGTAAAATCAAGATTTTATCTTCAGGAGTAATTTCTACTCCTGTATCATAAAATGATTTAGACTTGTATTTAACTAATTCATTGTATCGACTATCACTATTTGGATAATCTATTTTCATATAGCTCCAGTCCCCTATTTCTATATAGACTGAAAATATTTCATATTTAAATATATTAGAATCTGTTATCAGTTCTATATATTTATGACTATCATAATATTCTTTATCATAATACTTCTCAAGTATCTTAAATGATGTTTCATGCTGTTTTAGATTATGACCATATATTAATAATTTATCTGAACTATTAATATCTACTCTATAATCTAAAAATGGATTCCCTTCTATATCGTCATTTCCATACGCATCTTTAGATAAGTATTTTGAATTATTACTACTCTGTGTAACTGCCACTTTCAAATCTGTATTATCTATTTTCAAGTAACCAACCACATCATTATTATTATATGTTTCTTTTAGTTTTTGGACTATCTCTTTATCATCTTTATTAACAGCAACTATATTATTAATAACATCCACACTATGTGAACTTTTATTCTCATAATATATGTTGTGGATAAATACATATATGAGTATAAATCCTAAAAGAACCATCAAATATCTTTTTTTCATTTTTTAGGCCCCTTATTATCACTATTATATTTATGATTAATTTTTCAATTTTTATTCAAAATTTATGGCAAACCCACAAAAATTTCTTTCTATACTAATTGAAAAAGTGAAATTTGTCAATAAAAATTAATGAATTTTTACTTTTTTTATTTTAAAGTTATATAGCCATTTTTTATTTCCATAAATCATGACCGATACAATTAACCATTATATATTACTCATCATAAAACTTCAATAGCTATTTCTAAAAAAAAAGAATATGTTATAAACATATTCTTCTATTTAATTTTATACAAATAATTTAGTCATATCATCGCTTACATAAATCCTACCATATTAATAAATTTTATAGTATAATATTAAGAGAAAGAAGGTTGATTATGGCTATTATTCTACTTATTATTAATTCAATATTATTATTTATAGATTCTAACATATATTTATTGATAGCTACTAATATAATTCATACTAATTTTATAGGGGCATTTCTATTAAGTGGTTTTTTGTCTATTACTTATATAATTATGAATATATTTCCATCTCTATTATGTAGAAAACTATTAAATAAAAAGTTAAATAGAATTAGAAATGGATATAGATTATTAATACTATTTTTAAGTAATGTTATTTATTCATTTATATTATATTTAGTACTATTATTTGAATATCATGTAGATATAAAGTTTTTACTACTTAATCTATTAGTATTAGTACCAATACTGGCTTTTGTATTTTGGAATGGAATGCTTAGAGCTTACTTATTTTCTAGGCAATTGGGGGTAAGATATAGATTATTTGGATTTATTCTAGGATTAGTACCAATAGCTCATATAGTTATGCTTATTAAAATAATATTAGTGTGTAGGAAAGAAGTAGTTTTTGAAAATAGAAAAGATAAAATCAATTTAGAAAGAAAAAATAAAAAAGTATGTCAGACAAAGTATCCTATTCTATTAGTTCATGGGATATTCTTTAGAGATTTTGAAAAAGTTAATTATTGGGGAAGAATACCGGAAGAACTTATTAAAAATGGAGCAACTATTTACTATGGTAACCACTCATCTAGTTTAGCAGTAAAAGATTCTGCTTTAGAACTTGCTAATAGAATTAAAAATATTGTAAAAGAAACAGGTTGTGAAAAAGTAAATATTATAGCCCATTCTAAAGGAGGATTAGATTCAAGATATGCGATATCTAATCTAGGAATGGATAAATATGTTGCCTCTTTATCTATGATTAATACTCCTAATCATGGATGTATGTTTGCAGATTACTTATTAAATAAGGCTCCTAGTAAACTAAAGAAAAGAGTCTCTTCTGCCTATAATTTTACATTAAAAAAGCTTGGAGATAATAACCCTGATTTTATAGCGGGTGTTACTGACTTGACTTCACCTATTACTGAAGAATTAAATAAAGAAATGAAACATTCTAATAAAGTATATTATAGAGCTTATGGCTCAATATTAAAGAAATTTTCACATAATAGATTTCCACTTAATCTTACAAATAAATATGTCGGCCTTCACGATGGACAAAATGATGGTTTAGTAGGAATAGAATCATTCCCATATAATGGTGAATGTACAATAATAGATTCTAATGATAAAAGAGGTTTATCTCATGGAGATGTTATTGATTTAAATAGAGAAAACTTTGATGGATTTGATGTTAGAGAGTTTTATGTATCACTTGTTAATGAACTAAAAGAAAAAGGATTTTAAAAATCCTTTTTTTTATCTCTAGAAGTTTTAACTTGTTTTGCTGTATCTGTTAGTTTATTAGTTACTTCTTCTACTTCTTTATAATTAAGTTTAGTCTTTCCATTATTTTCTAATTCATTCATCTTACTTCTAACTAATCCCGCAATTAACTGACATAGTCCTGTAATAGAAGCTAATGCTGCTTCATCTAATAAAAATATTGGATCTGGGATGAATATATCTATAACGGTTATTATTCCTACTATTACTGTTAATACTGTTAAAATCTTTTCTATCATTTCTAATCTTTTTAGTTTATTCTTAATATCTTTTTCCATACTACCACCTCGGTAATATAATTATCTCATATTATTTATTATTTTTCAATTTTATATTATAATTATTTAGAGGTGTTAAGATGAAGAAGATACTTATTGTCTTAGGAATAATTATATTATGTACTGCTTGTGGAAAAATAAAAGAAGAAAAAATTATAAAGAAAGAAAAGAAAGTAGAAACGAAAGAAGAAGAGAAAAAAACTTTTGAATATATTGATTTGAATAATACTCCAATAGCTTTTTATAGTATAAAAGGAAATACTTTAACTAAACTAACTACAATAAGAAATACTGTTAAATCTTTTGATGATGTAGGTATATTTCAAATATATCCATCTAATGAAGATACTATTATACTAAATGATACTTTTGGAGGAAGTTTTCATAGTAAGTGGATTGAATTAAATCCTAATAATAATATTAAAATTGGATTTAATATTAAGTTTAATACTAATGATGAAACAATCTCTTATAATATATTGTCTCCCGATAATACTTTTGATAAATGGGAATATATTATGAATTATTTATATGATGATTATGCTAATCTAGGTAAGGGATTTTACTCCCACTTAGAAAGTAATGAAGTAAATGAAAATACTTTATTCACATCATTTAAAATGCAGGTAAATGATAGATTCCCTGAAATAGTTTCACCTATTGAATTAACAGTATTTACTTATGATAGTTTAGATGATTTTAAAGACAATATTTATCAAGGTAATAGTAAATATACTTTAAATATATGTATTAATAATATATGTTAAAAAAAAGATAATCTAATGATTATCTTTTTTCTTTCCTATACGTTTTTGATATCCTTCATCTTCTTTTAATACTTCATATAATATAGATTTAACTTTTCTTTCTGTTTGTTGTATACATTGTGTTTTAGTATCTAATAATTCTCCTACTTTTTTAAAAGTCATTGGACGTGGAGTTGTATCTATTCCTTTTTTATTTAAAAAGTATATAACTTCATCATTAAATATCCCATAGCGTAATCTAATAATTAATCTTGCTCTTTTATTACTTTTTTCCAATTTATAGAATTTTGTTTCATCTATAGCTTTATTTATTCTTATTTTTAAATCTATTTTTTCTCCATATAGTATTGGATCTATGGCATTTTCATTTGCTACTACATCATATAATGAAAGATCAGCTCTTTTCATTCTTTTTACTACACTATTTAAATAATCTGTATTAGAAGCTATTTCTTCACAAGTTTTTAATTGTTCAAGTTCATTGATAGTCATTTCTTCCTCTTTTTCTTCTAAAATTTGATTCCATCTAATGACTATTTCTTCATCACTTGGTTTTCTATATAAAACTTTAGTCAATTCATCCTCTATACGGTGCATCTTTATAAGTTTTTGATTAGTAAGAGTTGGTATTTTTATAGATTTAGACATCTCACATAATGCTTTTGTTATAGATTGTGATATAAGCCTCCAAGCATATGTTGATAGTTTATTACCTTGACTAAGATCAAATGTTTTTATTGCTTCCATTAAGCCAATATTCCCTGCATTTATTAATTCTAAATCATCTAATCCTCTATTCTTGTATTTAGCAATGATATTTTGTACAAGTCCTTGATTAGCTCCAACTAATATGTCAAAAGCATCAGGATCATTTTTCTCTTGATATTCCTTTATAAGATTTTTTTCCTCTTCAGGTTTTAACAATCTATATCTTGAACATTCACTATAATACAATTTAAGACTATCTGTAGTATCAGGTGTCTTTATTTCTTTTGAAAAATAGTCCTTTAATTCCATAATATAACCCCCATTTCAGGGTATTATACTACTTTTTTATAAAAAAATCAATTCTTACTATTTCCATAATCTATATAATTTTCTAAATCTAAACCAAATTGATTAAGATAAATTAATAATTCTTCTTCACTAGCACTTTCTATAGCAATAACTGTGCCCATAATAGCATCTATACCACCACCAAAATATGCACCTAATGCATATTCTTTTAAATCTTCTCTTAATCTATCATAATCTATATTATCCATTTATTTTTCTAATCCTTCCATTATCTCTTGAGCAGCTTTTTTCCCAGCTTCCATAGCTAATATTACAGTAGCAGCCCCTGTCACAGCATCTCCTCCTGCATATACTTTATCAAGAGATGTTTTAGATTCATTTACAACTATTAAATCCTTATCTGATAGTTTAATCTTTGTATCCTTTAAGGCTGAATGATTTGGACTAGTACCTAAAGCCATTACAACCATATCACAATCTACTTTATGAAGAGATGAAGAATCTTCTTCTACTCCACAACGTCCATCTTCACCTTTTTCAGTTAATTTCATATTAACAACGTTCATTCCTATAACGTGATTATTTTCATCAGTTAATATTTCTTTAGGATTAGTTAATAAATCAAATACAATTCCTTCTTCTTTTGCGTGCTCTACTTCCATTTTACGAGCAGGAAGTTCTTCCATACTTCTTCTATACATTATATGAGCATCTATTCCTAGCCTTTTTAAGCTTCGTACAGCGTCCATTGCAACATTTCCACCACCAATAACATAAGCCTTCTTAACACGCTTAATTGGGGTCTTAGAATCCTTTTTAAAGCTACCCATTAAATTAATTCTAGTTAATACTTCATTAGCTGAGAATACTTCATTAGCATCTTCCCCACTAATACCCATAAATTTAGGAAGTCCTGCCCCTGTACCTAAGAATACAGCATCATATTCTTCTCTTAATTCATCTATAGTTATAGTATTACCTACTAATACATCACAAATTATTTTTACTCCTAATCTTTCTAGACTATCTACTTCTTTTTCTACTATTCTTTTAGGCAATCTAAACTCTGGAATTCCATATGTTAAAACTCCACCTGCTTTATTAAGTATTTCATAGATAGTAACACTATATCCATTTTTAGCAAGTTCCCCAGCACAAGTAAGTCCTGCTGGACCACTTCCTACAATAGCTATTTTTTTATTTTTCTTTTTTACTTCTTTTACGGAATTAAAATTATTCTCTAAAGCAATATCTGCTACATATCTTTCAAGTGAACCTATTGAAATAGCATCAGATTTAAATCCTTTTATACACATAGCTTCACATTGCTTTTCTTGAGGACAAACTCTTCCACATATAGCTGGAAGTGAACTAGATCTTTCTATTACTTCATATGCTTTTTCTATATTATTCTCTTTTATATACTTTATAAACTCTGGGATCATTATTCCTACAGGGCATCCGGTTACACATCTTGGATTTACACATTGAAGACATCTATTCGCTTCTTTTAAAGCTTCTTCTTTTGTATAAGTATATTCTACTTCCTCAAAGTTTTTTACACGTTCTTTAGCATCTTGTACTCTTGGTTTTACTTTAATATCTTCCATATTATTCCTTCACCCCTAAATTCTTTTTCATTTCATCGTATTTTTCTTTTTCTTCTTCCTTATAAACATTCATTCTTTTTAAGGCTAAATCAAAATCTACCTTAAATCCATCAAACTCAGGGCCATGAATACAAGCAAATTTTACTTTTCCATCCACTAAACAACGACATGCCCCACACATACCACTACCATCTATCATTAATGGGTTCATACTAACTATTGTTTTTACTTTATATTTTTTAGTTACATCGACAACATTCTTCATCATAATTACTGGGCCAATAGTTACCACTATATCATAATCATTAATATATTTTTCTAATATATCAGTAACAAACCCTTTAGTACCAAAACTACCATCATCTGTGGCATATCTAATCTTATTAACTACTTTTTCTATTTTCTCTCTAATAATTAATAAATTTGCATTCCTTGCCCCAAAAATAACATCTACTTTAAATCCATTTTCTTTTAAATATTTAACTTGTGGATATACAGGAGCTATTCCAACACCACCCGCTACATAGCATATTCTTTTATCCTTAAAGTCTTTTATATTAGAACATATTTCATTTCCATTACCTAAAGGTCCCGCTACACTATGAAGATTATCTTTAATAGTAGATAATTCTAAAGTAGATGCCCCTACTACTTGATAGATCAAAGAAATAGTATTCTTCTTTTTATCCCAATCATATATAGTTAGTGGAATTCTTTCACTATCTTCAAAAGCCTTTACTATAACAAATTGTCCTGGAATAAATTTATTTACTACTAATGGCGCCTCTACTTCCATTTCATATGAATTTTCACTTATTTTTTTATTATATAATACTTTATACATATATCATTTCCCCTTCTTTATTAAATTAATAATTTTTATAAAATAATTTTGATCTATACTAAATAAGAAATATAAAACACCAATAATAATATCATATATATCTAATGTTAATACTATTAGTATTGAAGCAATTATACTAATATATTTTGTATAAGACAATTTCTTTATATATCCATAAATACTAAATCCTAATAAACCCATTTGTAAAAGTGATAATAATAGATCTACCGGATTATTAAATTGTAGTATTTTTTGCTCTTTAAAAAGAACTATTTTAATAATTATAACTAATACTAAAACTATACTAGTAACAATTGTTGCAGTTAATATAAACTTTTTATCTTCATAGTTATTTTTAAACTCTATCACAGGAGCAGTCTCTACTTGACTATAATCTTTTTTTTCTTTAATAACTACTGGTTTATAATTAGCTATTTCTTCATTACTTATTTTAACAATTGGTTCCCATTTAGAATTACCATTAATAATAATCCCACAGCATACTTCTAAATTTGGATTATTAAAATAATTTTTAATAGTAGGACTATAACTAAGTGCTGCCTTATATGTTTCATCATCATATGAAAAATTACTACCTTTAAAGAATACTATTTTATTATCTATAATATATCCTCTAATAGTACTTTCAAAATTATCTAAATCTAATCCTAGTGATATATACCATTCTCTATGATCCATAGGTGTATTAGGAAGTATTTGAACACCATTATTTATAATCATAAATAAATTTCTATTGTTCATACCATCACCTATTATAATTATACAAGAAAAATAAGAGTATTTCTACTCTTATTTTTTATTTCCAAATCTATTAAATGGGAAAACTGTAAAATTTGTTTTTCCTAGTATTTTATTTTTACTAAAAGTACCAAAGTATCTACTATCTAAAGAATTATTACGATTATCCCCCATTACAAAGTATTTACCTTTTTCTACTTTAACATTAAAATCATTAGTAGTACCATTTGCAAATGTATCTTTTATTTCTTTACCATCAATATATAATTTATTATCTTTATACTCTACTTCTTCACCTGGAAGACCTATAACTCTTTTAATTATATAGTCTTTTCCTTGATCTACTACTACAATATCAAATCTTTTTATTTTAGAATGTCTTAAACTAACAACATTTAATATCATAATATCTCCATTTTTTAATGTATTATTCATACTCTTACCATTTACTCTAATTGGAGCAAAATAATACATTTTAAAAAGAATTACTAATATTATAATTACAACATATGGAATTAATTCTTTTAATGTTTTTTTTAATTTATCCATATTATCATCTCTTTCCTATTAAATTATACATTATATGACAAAAAAAAGAAAGCATTATGCTTCTTTCTTTTCATCTGAAAGTCTTTGTCCTCTTTCTTTGATACGATATCCACCAACCATACCTTTAAGGAATGTAAGTTTTGCACGTCTAACTTTACCTTTACGTACAACAGTGATACCAGCAACTTTTGGTGAATGTATTGGGAAAGTTCTTTCTACTCCAACACCACTAGACATTTTACGAACTGTAAATGTTTCAGATACACTTCCACCACGGCGAGCTACTACTACACCTTCATAAGCTTGGATACGTTCTCTTTTACCTTCTATAATCTTAACATCTACTCTTACAGTATCTCCTACACGGAACTCAGGAATGTTAGGATTAATTTGTTTTGAATTAATTTTATCAATTATATTCATTTTAGTTCTCCTCTCTATATATGTTTTTATAAATGATCATAACTATAGTCAGCGGATCACTAACGAATAAAATTATACCACATTTTTAAAAATTTGCAACTATTAATTAAAAAAACTCTATTCATAATCAGATTCTTTCATAACTACTTTATATAATTTATCATCTTCTATTAAGAATTCACTCTTAATATTATTTATTTTTGAATAAATAATTGGTTTATTAATTTGATTATTAATCTTTAATAAGTCTTCAAAACTTTCTAATTTTATAACTTCAATATCTTTATTCTCTTTATAGCCATCTTTAAGTACAACTATAACATTATCATATTCTTTTAAGATATCATCAATTGCCTGTTCATAATCACTTTTATTATTAGTTACTCTTAATACTAATCTTGTAGTTTTATAAATTATTATTAATGAAATAAGAATTAATATAGAAGCAATAACTCCATATAAAATACTATACTTATCCCATAAATTAACCTTTATATCAGTAGTCTTATCTGTATTTGTTGTATCATTTCTATATATTTCAATAGTATCTTTAGAAAGTGGAATAATAAGAGTTGAAATTTTTCTTGTCTCATTAGGCTCAATTATATATAAAGATACTTCACACTCAGACAGTTTTCCCTGTATATCTTTAGTTTCTTCTTTATATTTAGAATAATCTATTGTTACTTTTTCATGAATGTTTTTATTATCACTTTTCCTAGTTATTTCTATGTCATCTATTAGTTTTTTCTCTTTAAAATACATAATAGAATCTTTTTTATCATCATTATAAGTCCTTATTTCTAAAGAAATATAATACTTCAAACTATATTTAATTTTTTTATCATATTCTGTATTATAATCAAAAGTAGCTTTTATAATATTAATATTATTTGAATTATAAGTAGTATCATCTTTAAAACATGTATTATCCTTCATACATATCTCATAACTAGTATTTGAAACTTCATTATACTTTAATTTATAGTCTGCGGTATGATTAACAACTTTATATATTAAAATACAAGCTGTAGTAAAAAGAACTAAAACAATTAATATTCTAGTTATTATTCTAGCTTCAAAACTAAAATGAAATTTATGATTTTTAACTTCTTTTTCTTTTTTATCATCTATAGTATCTATTTTCACTTCACTAGGAGTAGTTATAACTTCTATTTCTGGATTTTTTTCTTTTTTATCTATATCTTCAATATCAATAAAATTAAATTTATTATCCATATTATCCCCTCCTATTATCAGTATAAGTATAACATATTATATTTGTTTTTAGAATAAAAAAATAAAAAAAGTAATTACTTACTTCTTCTATTTTCATTTTGATATTTTAAATAATCATTTACTTCTAATAGTCTTTGTTTAGCAGCTTTCTGTAATAATTGTAGTTGTTTAGACATAACTTCTAATTCTTTTTGTTTTAAAAACTTTATATACTTAGTTTGAATTTCTACTCTAAATCTTTCTATTTGATTTAATGCCTCTCGAAACTCTTCACCACTATCATCATCTGAAGATAATAATTCCGCTAAATAATTAATTAATTTATTATATTTTTTTAATACCTGATTTGTAACCATAGAATTAGCTAGTTTCTTATCTACTACCTTAATTTCTCTAATAGATTCACCATTTATCTTAAAAACTTTATTTTTAGATCCCATTAAAAAACCATCTATATCTAATAATTCAGTTTTATCAAGCATTTTATATTTATTCTTTTTATTATCAACAGTATACATATATTCACCTACTTATTTAACAAATCTGGTCTATTCTTTTCAGTTAGTTTTATACTTTCTTCTAATCTATATTCCTCTATTTTTTTATGATCACCATTTAAAAGTACTTCAGGCACTTCCATTCCTTCATATACTCTAGGTTTTGTATATGTAGGATAATCTAGTAGATTATTATTAAATGAATCATTAATATGAGATTCATCTTTTATTACTCCATCCAATAATCTAGTTATAGAATCAACTAATACCATAGCTGGAATTTCTCCACCAGTTAATACATAATCTCCTATACTTATTTCCATATCACATATACTTTTAATTCTCTCATCAAATCCTTCATAATGACCACAAATTAAAATAATATGTTTTTCATTTTTTAAATCATAAGCCATACTTTGCTTATAAGGTATTCCACTAGGAGTTAATAAAATTACTTTTGAGTAATCTTGTTTTAAAGATTTTACACAGTCAATTATTGGTTGGCACATAAGTACCATACCTGCTCCTCCACCATATGGCGTATCATCTACTTTATTATGAGGATCAAGAGTATAATCTCTAAAATTTACTAAGTTTATTTCTACTAGTTTATTTTCAATTGCTCTTTTAATGATTGACTCCGTAAAAACTCCTTCAAACATTTCTGGAAATAATGTTAAAATATCTATTTTCATATAACCACCTATTTCATTCCATCAATTAATTCTACTATAATCTCTTTATTAGCTTTATCTATTTTTTTAATAAAACTATATGGTATTAACACTTCTTTATCAAATAAAACTCTTAATATTTTGTTTGCTTCACTCGCATAAAAAATTTCTTTTATTATTCCAACTTTATTGTCATCTGTCAATACTTTAAAATCAATTAATTCTTCATCTAATACTTCATTATCATTTAAAGATAACTTTTCTTTAGAAAAATATACATCTTTTTTTAATAAGAATAACACTTCATTAATATCAGTATAATCATCTAAAGTAACCATATCAAAGTTTTTATGAACACGATAACTCTTAATAGTATATTCTTTACCATCTATTATTAATTTATTACCTTCTATAAATACTTTATCTTTATATGGAAAATCACTTAATATTTTTAATTCTCCTTTAATACCATGAGTTGATACAACTTTACCTATTAATATATTCATATTATCTCCCCAATTCATATAATAGTATACTACAAGCTACTGCGACATTTAAACTTTCAGCATTAGAATTCATTTTTATATATAAATTCTTATCACATAAATCTTGTATATCTTCTCTTACTCCATTACCTTCATTACCCATTACTAAAGCATAACTTTCTTTATTACTTATATCTCTTACATCTTCTCCGGCTACTACATTAGTAGAATATATAACTATATTTCTTTTCTTTAATTCACTTATTGCTTCTTTTAAATCCATAGTAACTATATTTATATGAGAAAACATACCTTGAGTAGATCTTAATACTTTAGGATTATATAAATCTACCGTATCTAATGATAATACAATTGTATCTATATTAAAAGCTACACTACTTCTAATAATAGTTCCTAAATTACCCGGATCTTGTATATTATCAAGTAATAATATTTTATTACCAATAATCTCATTAGAACTAATCTTTTCACATAAAGCTATTATATTACTTGGTGTATCCATAGTAGTTATTTTTTTCATAACTTCTTGTGATACATAAGTAATAGGAACATCTAAATTAATAGATTCTCCTTCTAATAAAAATACTTCTTTAACAATATTACTTTTATAAGCTTCTTGTACTAAATGTGGTGTTTCTACTATAAAAGTATTGGTTAAATCCCTATATTTTTTATTTTGTAATTTTACTAATTCTTTAATTTTATTATTTTCTAAACTTGTGATTACCATTAAAATTCCTTCATTTCTTCTTTATATTTTTTATAATCTTTCATATTACTTTCTACTAACTTCCAAAATCTATTAGAATGATCCGGATGAATTAAATGACTCATTTCATGAATAATAACATAATCTAAATAAGATATATCTCTTTTTATTAATTCTAAATTTAATGTAATAACATGAGTCTTTGTATTACATACTCCCCATCTAGTAGTCATCTTTCTAATTCTTAGTTTTGGATATGGAATATTCTTACTAAATTTATTATAATTATAATTTAATCTTTCTAAGAATAATTTCTTAGCCTCACGTTTATACCAATTATCTATATCAAAATTATGATTTATATATACTTTATCATCATCAAATTTAATACCTTTAATATCCGAATAAATTACTATATATTGTTTTCCTAGATAAAAGAATCCATTATTATTCTTAACTTTCTTTTCTTGAAAATCTATCATTTTACATACTCTATCATAATTATCTTTAATTAGTTTTTCTATAGAATGATTAGTTACAAAATAATTAGTAGTTACTGTTACTTTTAAATCTTTTTTTACTCTTATATAAGTATTCTTTTGATTAAACTTCTTATTTATAACAATATCATAATCTTTATTATTATAAGTTAGTTGCATACTACCACCAACATTATTTTACTATAAAAATTAAAAAAAGGCTAGATTCTAGCCTTTATATAAAACAAAATTAACCATTTATTATAAAAAATATACCTGCGATTAAAAATATTGTAAGCATAGCTCCCATTATTGCGAACATCAATACAACACTATTTTTCTTTTGATTTAATTTATTTTCATCTTCTTTTGAAGTTAATTCCTCAATATTTTTCATATCTTCCATAAATTCACTCTCCTACTATAATTTTATCATATTTAAAGAAAAAGAAAAGAGATAAATTATTTATCTCTTAATTCTCCATTATGATTTTGTATAACTTTGTCAATTATCTTATTAAATTCTTCCATTACTTCATCATCTGTAAGGGTTTTATCTATACCATTAAATGTTAATTTAAAGGCAACACTCTTCTTAGAAGAATCAATGTTTTCTCCTTCATATACATCAAATACTTCGATATCTTGTAGTATTTTACTAGATGTTTTTTTAATAGTTTTAATTACATCACTTACTAATATATTTCTATCTAATACATAAGCCATATCTTTAGAAATACTAGGATATTTAAATGCTTCCATATATTTTAATTTATTTGTCTTGCCATAAATACTATCTAAATCAAGTTCAAATACAAATATATCTTTCTTAGTAATTGAAGGATGAACTTTACCAATTATACCAATATTTTTACCATCTAAAACAATATATCCTTGTACTCCGGGATGAAGATCATTACATTCACTTCTAACAAAAGAATATCTATTTTCATAGCCCATATATGCTAATAAATCTTCTACTATTCCTTTTACTACAAAGAAATCAACTTTTACATCTTCTTTCCAAGAACTTGTTAAATAGCTTCCAGTCATTAATCCACATATTTTAGTAGTCTCATTATAATTAATATCATAAGTCTTAGCTATTTCATAAATAGAAATATCTTTAACTCCTCTAGCTTTATTATATTCATATACATTCATAAGTGATGGAATTAAAGTAGTTCTAACAACACTTTTATCTACACTCATTGGATTTGGTAAAACTACTGGTTTTCTATCTTCATAAATAAACTTATTAGCCATTTCTGGATTAACCAATGTATAAGTTTTAACTTCATTTAATCCTAAACTACGAAGTCTTTTGGAAACCATCTTACGATATTTAACATCTCCAATGTATTCTCCTCTACGTACTTGAACACTAGGTAGGCTAGATACTAAGTTATTATATCCATAAAGTCTACCAATTTCTTCAGCAATATCGTTTACATTAGCATCAATATCTAATCTTCTTCTTGGAATTGTAACAATAAATTTACCATCTTTTAATTCATACGGGAAATCTAATCTCTCTAATTCATTTTTCATATCATCTTCTGAAATAGTAATTCCTAATATCTTATCAACATCACTAGGTACAAACTCTAATACTTTTTCAGTGTGATCTTCATTATCTACTAATACATAACTATCAACGACGTCAGCCGAAGCATATTTTTCTAGTAAGTGGCAAGCACGTCTTGAAGCCATTTCAGTATATTCAAAAGAAAGTCCTTTACCATATCTAATTGATGCTTCACTAGGAAGTTCTAATTTACGAGATGTATATCTAATACTAACTGGATCAAATATAGCTGATTCAATTAAAATATTCTTAGTAGATTCACTTACTTCAGTATTTTCTCCACCCATAACACCAGCGATACAAACAGGTCTATCCCCATCAGTAATAACTATATCACTAGAATCTAATACTCTTTCTTTTCCATCTAATGTAGTAATAGTTTCTTTATCTTTAGCATTTCTTACTACTATTTTATTTCCTAATTTATCTTTATCAAAGAAATGTAGTGGTTGACCGAACTCTAACATTACATAGTTAGAAATATCTACTACGTTATTAATTGGCCTCATACCTGCAGCTATTAACCTATTTTTAATAAAGTCTGGTGATTCACCAATCTTAACATTTCTAACTTCTCTAGCTACATAATAACTACATTTATCTGTTTCAACTTTTAAATCAAAATCAATTTTATCACTAATTGGACTATATTCTAAACTAGGTAGAGTTACTTTTCTATTTAAAATACAAGCTATTTCATAAGCAAATCCAATATGGTAATAACAATCATTATTACGATGTTTATGAATATCTAAGTCATATAAAGTATCATCCATTCCTAAATATTTAATAGGATCTTTTCCAATAGGTGCATTTTCATCTAATTCATGGATCCCTTTATTATAGTTTTCTTCTGTCTTTTCTTCTAAACCTAATTCAAATAATGCACAGATCATTCCATTAGATTCTACTCCTCTAATTTTACTTTGTTTTATTTCAAAGTCACCAGGTAGAACTGCACCTACTTTAGCAACTATTACTTTGATACCCTTACGTACATTATGAGCTCCACAAACTATTTGTAGAACTTCACTTCCAATATCAACTTTACATACATGTAAATGATCACTATCAGGATGATCTACACACTCTACTACTTCACCAATTACTAAGTTATCAATTTGATGAGTATAAACTCCTTCAATATTAATACCAGCTTTAGTAATCTTAGTAGCAAGTTCTTTTACATCTTGATCTTCTATATCAATATAATCTTTTACCCAATTTAAACTTATCATTATTCTTCATCCTCCCTATCAAATGTAGAAACTTCTCTTAAATCTGCATTATAGAAAGTTCTTATATCATTAATATCATATTTCATCATAGCAAGGCGTTCTGCACCAAATCCGAAAGCAAATCCACTCCATACTTCAGGGTCATATCCACTCATTCTAAGTACATTAGGATGAACAACACCAGCACCTACTACTGTAACCCATCCAGTATTTTTACATACATTACATCCTTTACCATGGCAATTAACACATGTAATATCTACTTCTACTGAAGGCTCAGTGAATTGATAATAACTTGGTCTAAAACGAGTTTCTATGTTTTGTCCAAATAATCTTTTGAATAAAACATCCATTGTACCTTTTAAATCAGATAAACTAATATCTTTATCAACAAGTAATCCTTCAATTTGCATAAATTGATGAGAGTGACTTGCATCATCATCATCTCTACGGTAAGTCTTACCTGGACAAATCATTCTAATTGGAGTTTTACCTTCTCCTTTTAACATAGTTCTAACTTGAACTGGAGAAGTTTGACTTCTTAAAAGAATCTCTTCTCCTTCAATGTAGAAAGTGTCTTGTGCATCTCTTGCTGGATGTCCTTTAGGTATATTTAACATTTCAAAGTTATATTTATCTTCTTCTATTTCAGGTCCATCTACAACGTCATAACCCATAGACATAAATACATCTTCTACTTCCTCTATTACTTTTTCTAATATATGAGGAGCACCTAATTTAACTTTAGTACTAGGTAGTGTTATATCTACTGTTTCACTTTCTATTTTCTTATTTAATTCAGCTAAATCTAATTTCTCTTTAACAGAATCATAATAAGTATTAAATTCATTTCTTAATTCATTTACTAACATTCCAAATTCTTTTTTCTCTTCATTAGGAATATTCTTAATCTCACTATTAAGCTCAGTAATTAAACCTTTCTTACCTAAATATTTAACTTTTAAATCATTTAATTCATTCATATTAACTGAATCAATTAAATCATTCTTCATTAATTCTTTTACTTCTAATACCTTTTTATTTTCCATATATCCTCCTAAAATCTTTCGATTATCTCATTCATTCTTTTTACTTTAATAATAGTTTTATTATGTTTATCTTTTTTATCATAAAGAATAGTATCCATACCTAAACTTCTAGGAACTACATAATCTTTTTGTATGTCATCCCCTACTACAACACAGTCATTAAGACTAAATCGATCTTTAGCACACATATAAGCTTCTTTATGTGGCTTTAGCACTGTATTACCAGTATATATTTCATCAAAGTATTTTATTAAACCTACATTTTCTAATCTCTTAATTTGAGGTTCTCCAAACCAATTAGTTAATACAACTAAACTATGTCCTTTACTTTTTAAATACTCTAATGTTTCTACTACACCATCTTCTATTTTAGTTTCATATGTTCCAGTTAAATCTCTCCATCCTTCTATTATCTCATGAGTAAATTTTAATCCTGTAACAGCATCTAAATATCTACAAATTTGTTGAATATCATATCTTTCATAGTTTTTCTCATAACTATCTATATATACTCCAATACCATCAAGTAACTTCTTACTATCTCCCCCATAAATACTTTTAAAGTACTCATTTTCTGGACTATAATCACTAGATACTAATGTCCCATCCATATCAAATATAAATCTCTTCACGTTAATTCCCCCAAAAAAATAACTATAAATGTAAGGACGAATTACTCGCGGTACCACCTTACTTTATAGTTATTACTATACACTCTAATCTTTTAACGCAAGATATACGCTTACTATTAATAAGAACTCCATAGGTGAATTCATAAACTATACTTAAGTATTTGCACCTTCCATACTCTCTCTAAAAGTAATCATTTATTACTACTCCTATATCCCCATCGATGTATAAATTATATCATAATGTATACTCTTTTACAAGTGCCTTTTCACGTAAATAAGATCTATCAATAGCATTCATTAAAACCATTTCACTATCTGTCATTTCTCCAGTAACTGCTTTTGTATAAGAATCACAGAAAGAATCTTGATTATCTCTGAAAATAGAAGCTTCTCTATGCTGATTTAGTAAAATATCTAACTCAGATTCTTGTTTATCTTTTTCTACTATATCTAAACCTATTAATAAATCTTTATTTATTTCTTTTTCCATACGGACAAAATCAATAAAAGCTATCATTTTAGCACATTCATTATAAGTACTTCCACCTTTTTTTAATACTTTAGTACCTATTTTATTTATACTATAAGTAAACTTATTCATAAAATTAACAGAATCTTCTTCACTAATAGCTTTTACAGTAACTAAAAACAATCTTTTTATTAAATAGCTCCAATCTATTTCACTTAATTTCTCATTTTTATCTAATTTATCTTGTATTTTTATAAAATCTTTTGAATAGTATATAAGTCTAAAATATTCACTGGCAGTTTGTGCCTCATATAGTATTCTTTCACTTCTATCAAGACTTTTTATAACTTCTTCTAAAATCATAAACCTCACCCTGTTTTTTATTATTATACTGTAAGTAATTCCTCTTCTTTTTCTTTTAATAAATTATCTATCTTTTTATTATATTCATTTACTAAATCTTGAATATCATTTTCCATACCTTTTTGAACATCTTCAGGAAGTTCTAATTTTTTGATATCTTCCATTCCATCATGTCTAATATTTCTAACTGCTACTTTAGCTTCCTCTGAGATAGCTTTTACCTGTTTAGCAAGTTCTCTTCTTCTTTCTTCAGTAAGTTCAGGAATAACTATTCTAATAGTTTCTCCATCATTACCTGGAGTATATCCTAAATTAGACGCTAAAATTGCTTTTTCTATATTAGCTAAAGCACTTTTATCAAAAGGCTTAATTAATAATTGTCTAGCTTCAGGTACTGAGATTGTAGCTAATTGTTTTAAAGGTGTCATATTACCATAATACTCTACCATTACACCATCTAAACTAGATGGATTAGCACGACCTGCCCTAACTGTTGTAAACTTTTTTTCTAAATTTTCAATTGCCTTATCAAACTTTTCAGTTACCTCTAAAATAATCATATCATTATCCATTAATCATCTCTCCTCATATTAATTATATTATAGTATATCTAAATTATAAAATAAAGAAAAAAATGTACTAATAAGTACATACATATATAACAAATATAATCATAGCAATCAATAATATCATAAATATTATAAATAAAATAAATGTTATTCTATTTAATATTTTATAAGTCTTATCAATTACTTCAGAATCAGTATCCGTGATTATTACTTTTTCTATATTAATATTTGTTTCTTTTTCTTCCTGATTAGAATAAATACTACGTAGTTTTTCTACTAATTCATTTAGTTTTTTAGTAGATTCACCATCACTATGTTTTTTCTTTAATTCCTTTTTTTCTTCTTTAGTTATTGTAATAGTTTTAGAAGTTTCCTTCTTAGGAGTTTGTTTCTTAGTTGGTTTTTTCTTTGTTGTAGTCTTTTTTTGTGTATTCTTATTAGTTGTTGTTTTCTTTGTTGTTGTTGTTTTTTTAGTTGTTGTAGTTTTTTTAGCCGTTGATTTCTTTTTAGTGGTCTTCTTTACTGGTTTTTTTTCTTCTTTTGAAGGAATGTCTTCAATTTTCTTTTTTTCTTCTAATAACTTATCCAATTTTTTATCAACTTTTTTATTGCTTTTACTAGTAGATGTTTTAGTTTTAGTAGCCATAAACTCATCCCCTTATTGCGACTATATTATATCAAATATTAGAAAAAAAACAAGTAGTAAAATACTACTTGCTTAAAAATTAATATGTTGTTCCTCCCCACTCAACTGCTACAAATCCCTTTCGTTGCAACTTAGTTAAGCTTTGCTTTGGTATTTCCACTTTACTGTCAACTTTCTTAATATGAATTACCACACGAAGTAAAGAATCTGGTTTTGGATTAATATTTATTCTATTATAACTATTTCTTTCTTCAGTTAATTCAAAATAAACTAGGCTTTTCTTGTTTTTTTCAAGAATTGGTAACCAATACATTATAAACTCATTAGCCTCTCGCCTTGATAATCCAATATATGAAAGTTTCTTTTCTAAAAATTCTATTGCATTATCTTTTTCTACATAATATCCTGTAGAAAAATCAACACTATGTACTTTAGCTTCATCCCAATACAATGCATAGTAGTAAGCTCCTGATTTATCGTATAAATCTCCATTAGAATGAGCTTTTACTTCCCAAGAGGCATCATATTTAGGATAAGTTGTTTGTAAAAACTCTGGATGTTCAAAAGTAATAGTTACTTTAGTTGTCTTTTTTGGATATAAGTATAATACTGGTTTAGCAATTCCACCACAATAACTTGTTTTTACCTCTCCTGTTTTTTTAGAACCATCATATATTACTTCTATACACTCAGTATCATAATCACCATCTGTTTTATCAGGATTGTTGAATTGAAATAAAGCCCCTTCATTATATGATAAACCATAGTTTATATCAGTTACATTTAGTTTCCCATAATCATATATTGTTTTTCCACTAATACCTACTAATTTAATATTTTCATTATCCTTAACTAGAATATATTTTCCATCTACTATCCAATATATTTTATCATAATCTTTGGCTAAGTATTCTTTACCTGTATAATCAAAAATATGCCCTTCATCATAATTATCTACTACCCATAAGTATTTTCCACTTTTTAACATACTTTTGTATTCTTGTCTAATAATTTCTTTACCTGTCTTATAATTAATTACTCCAAATTCTGAAACATCACCATAATTTGCGACAGCAATTACTCCATCATCTAATGTATTAACAAATGATGCTGGTCCACTAACTCCCATAGAAAGTGTTGGTGTAACACTATCATATTTATGGGCTATTACTCTCTCATTATTAGAAATATTGTATATTCCCCACTTGTTATTATATTTAATAGCTACATAATTAGTATCATATAAATCTCCCACTTTTATAGGAAGTACTGACTCATAGCTAATACTATCTAATACTTTCTTACCTGTTTTATAATTAAGCATATGAACATTGTAATCTTCATCTGTATAAAATATATAATTTGAAGTATCACTTAACAATGTTAAATCTGTATATTTACCATCTATTTCAAAATAATAAATATCATAATCATCAACATTATTAGGCTCTTTTAATACCGCTTTTTTAGTTTTTTTAGACACATATACTTTTATTGCATCTTCACTAATTTTTGCTTCTTCTTTTTCTTGCTTTTTTCCATATGAAAAACTTGTTTTTTTACCATTAATACTACATTTATTTAAATATAGTTTCCCATCTTCATATACTTCGTGAACCCTACATTCAACCTTATACTTATAATTAACTAATTTAGTAGCATCATCATATTTAAGTAAAACATTTTGGTTTTCATAATATACTGCGATAATACCTTTTAAAGCATCACCATATCCTTTAATTGCTTGTTTTTGCTCACCCTTACTAAGCACTTTGTTTTTGTTTGTTTTAACACTCTTTTTATTATTACCACTAGGTATTAATAAAAATATAGCAATAATAATAAATACTAAAACTACACCTATAATTGAAAATAATATTGGGCGAGATATTTTTTTATTTTCTTTATTTTCTAAAACTTCTTCTTTTTTATCTACAGGTTCTTCAATGTTTTCAATAGTATTTAATTCTTTTGTTTTCTCTTCATCATCTATTTTTATCTCATCGATTGTATCTACCTTTTTAGTATCAGTAGATATTACATCTTCTATTATTTCTTCATTTTTTTCTTTTTTATTTTTGATCCTTTTCTCAGTATCTTTAATACTTTGAATTTGTTCATCAATTTTTTCTATATCATCTTTTTTCATATGCTCACCTCACTATAATAAGTATATTAAAAAAAGATAAAAAAAGAAAGAGTTTTTTCTCTTTCTTATCCAATACTATTCATTTGAGCAGCTACTTCTTCAGCAAAATTTTCTTGACGTTTTTCAATTCCTTCACCAACAGCAAATCTAACCATTGATAAAACTTCACATCCATTAGTTTCTGCATATTTAGCTACTGTCATAGATGAATCTTTAATGAAATCTTGTTCTACTAAACAATTTTCTTTAAAGAATTTAGAAAGTCTACCAGTTGCCATCTTATCTAAAATTTCTTCTGGTTTATTAGCATTCTTTTCATCATTTTTAATTTCAGCCTTAATTACTTCTTTTTCATGGTCTACCATCTCAGTTGGAACATTATCTCTATTAACAGCTATTGGACTCATAGCACATACTTGCATAGCAATATCTTTTGCTACATCTATATTAGATCCCTTAAGTACAACTACTGCTGTAATTTTACCACCCATATGTGAATAAATTCCAAACACTTCATCATCATTCTTAGTAATTCTTTCAAATCTTCTAAATGAAATTTTTTCTCCAATAGTAGCTGTTTCTTCTACTATTCTTTCACTGATTGTCTTGCCATCTGATAATTTAACTTCTAATGCTTCTTCTGTTGTTTTACAACTATTAGAAATTAATGTTTCCTTTAATTCATTTACTAAAGCAATAAACTTTTCATTTTTAGTAACGAAATCTGTTTCACAGTTAACTTCAAATATAATTGCTTCATTTCCGTTTTCTAGAGCTACTGTTAATCCTTCAGCAGCAATTCTTGATTCTTTTTTAGCAGCTTTTGCAATTCCTTTTTCTCTTAACCAATCAACTGCTTTTTCCATATTACCTTCACAAGCTTCTAATGCTTTTTTACAATCCATCATACCTGCGCCAGTTTTCTCTCTTAATTCTTTTACATCACTTGCACTAAACATATTATAATCCTCCATTCTTTCTATATACATTATTTATTATATTTAAAAAGGAATGATTTTTTCACTCCTTTTATTAAGTAAATTACTTAGATAAAGCTTCAATAAGTTCAGCTTTTTTCATAGTAGAATATCCCTTAACACCAGCATCTTTAGCTTTTGCTTTTAAATCAGCTAATGTTAATGAGTTTAAATCTTCTTCTTTCTTAGGTGCTTTTTTAACTTCTTTCTTAGCTTTAACTTCTTTTTCTTCTTTTACTTCAGGAGTTTCCTCTTTTTTAGTTGCTTTCTTAGTTGTCTTCTTAACCTCTTTTTCTTCTTTTACTTCTTCTTTTTTAGCTGGTTTCTTAGGTGCTTTTTTAACTTCTTCCCCTTCTTTTTCTTTGATTATTTCTTCTGGGATTTCAGTAACATCCATAGCTTCTTTAACTGATTTTTCATCTTCACTAATATAATCAATTACTTCATTTCCATTAACTTCAGCAATTGCATTAGTTAAAGCACCAATTAATAATTTAACAGATCTTACTGCATCATCATTACCTGGAATAACATAATCAACCATATCAGGATCACAGTTAGTGTCAACAACACCAAATACTGGAATTCCTAAAATATGAGCTTCTTTTATAGCTATTTCTTCTTTACGAGGATCAACTATTACCATAGCTTGAGGCATTTTCTTCATTTCACGAATACCTCTTAAATTCTTATTTAATTTATCATATTCTTTACGAATACCAATAACTTCTTTCTTTGGTAAAGCATCGAAAGTTCCATCTTCTTCCATTTTTTCAATTTCTTCCATTCTTCTAATTCTTGAACGGATAGTTTTGAAGTTTGTTAAAGTTCCACCTAACCATCTTTCATTAACGAAATACATGTTAGTTCTTGTAGCACATTCTTCAGCAGCTTCTTGAGCTTGTTTCTTAGTACCTACAAATAGTACTTTTCCTTCATTTTGTGCAATTTCTTTTAAAGCTTCATAAGCTTCTTCTAATTTCTTAACAGTTTTTTGTAAATCGATAATATAAATATCATCTCTTGTAGTGAAGATATATTCCTTCATCTTTGGATTCCATCTTCTCTTTTGATGTCCAAATTGAACACCAGCTTCTAATAAATAATTCATTGATATAACAGTCATTTTTTTAATTTCTCCTTTTCGTTTTAATCTCCTACTAATTTCTAAAACTAATCACCCTTAGGCACTAGACTAGTCAATTCATTAGTATGTTTATTTTGTTTTTTTAGTTGTTGTAGCTTTCTTTGTTGTAGTTGTCTTCTTAGTTGTTGTTGCTTTCTTAACTGGTTTTTCCTCTTTTACTTCTTTTTTTGCAGTTGTTGCTTTCTTTGCTGCAGGTTTCTTTTCTTCTTTAACTTCTGCTTTTTCAGCTTTAGCAGCTTTCTTTGCTGCTCCAATTGTAACTTCTTTTCCAGCTACTTCTTCACTTTTTGTAATCTTTCCA
>JAEEGL014702901.1_pt1 | contig 28212 bp, 21 predicted proteins | sample 9134231 | NCBI WGS metagenome assembly JAEEGL01 (sample SAMN16246548, study PRJNA631951) | gut metagenome | biome: gut microbiome; feature: rumen; material: fiber-attached | host: Bos | place: Iran: Karaj | collected 2018-10
AGCCTTGGCGACAGCCAGGGACACGCCGAGAATGGCGTTGGCGCCGAGACGGTTCTTGTTGGGAGTCCCGTCCAGCTCGATGAGGAGCTTGTCAATGGAGGTCTGGTCCAGCGCATTCAGGCCGATCACAGCCTCGGCGATCTCACCGTTGACATTTTCAACAGCCTTCAAAACGCCCTTGCCGCCGTAACGACCTTTGTCACCATCGCGGAGTTCGCAGGCTTCATACATACCGGTAGATGCACCGGAGGGAACAGCTGCACGGCCGATGGTGCCGTCATCCAACGTAACCTCGACCTCGACGGTTGGGTTGCCGCGAGAGTCGAGAATCTCACGCGCCATAACATCAACAATTTCAAAATACTGCTTCATTATGCAAAATACCTCCTATTTGGTTGTGCAAAGATTATAAACCATCGCGTCATAAAAAGAAAGAGACAGTTTATACTTTGCTCAGAAAAAACAGCGAATTTGTCAAAAATGACGAAGTTTTGGCAATGCATCTCCGAGCTGCAAAGCCGAACTTGTGCAGGAAGATTGCGCAGAAACAAAAAATATGATATCATGCTCTGCAGAACTCCCATGAAAAACCCGAAAGGCGGGACCGATATGAAAAAACTGAGTCGTCTCTTGCCGCTGGTGATTCTTCTTCTGGTTGTCGCATATTTCCTTCTGCCGGCACAGAATCACAATGCCGCACCTGTTTCACAGACTGCTGTTCCGGAGCAGATCGAACTGCTGACAGCGGAAGCGCCTGCAGAAAATGCCGAACCGGAAGAAGCGCTTCCTCCGGAAACAGCAGCGGCATCAGAAGAACCTGCATCCGGTGATGAACCGGCGGAAGAAGAACTTCTTCCGGAGAACGGCAGCTATACCAGCAAAGAAGACGTTGCGCTGTATATTCATCAGTATGGACGGCTTCCTGCAAACTTTGTCACCAAGGCGGAAGCAAAGAAAACAGGCTGGACCGGAGGCGGACTGGAGAAATACCTTCCCGGAAAGTGCATCGGCGGAGATCGCTTCGGAAATCGTGAGGGGCATCTCCCGAGTGCGGAAGGACGAACCTGGACAGAGTGTGATATCAACACGCTTGGAAAAAAATCCCGTGGTTCCGAGCGAATCGTTTTCTCAAACGACGGACTGATCTACTATACAGACGATCACTATGACAGCTTTACCCAGCTGTATGGATGAGAGGGAAGAAATCATGAAACATTTTCTCGTTGTCGTGGATATGCAGAAAGACTTTGTGGACGGCGCGCTGGGAACAGAGGAAGCCGTGCGCATCATTCCCGCAGCGGAGGAAAAAATCCGCAGTTTTGACGGTGAAATCTTCATTACCTATGATACTCATTTTGACGATTATCTGAATACTGCCGAAGGGAAAAAACTCCCGGTTCCTCACTGCATCTACGGTACACCCGGCTGGGAACTGAACCGTGTCATCGGGGAAGCGGTCGAAGAACGGCCGCACATCAAGGTCCAGAAATATACCTTTGGCTCAACCACCCTTCCGCACCTGATGGCCGAAATTGCCGACGGAGAGGCCTTTTCCATAGAGCTCATCGGGCTATGCACGGATATCTGCGTTGTCAGCAATGCACTGATCCTGAAAGCACATTTCCCGGAAGCGCCGATCGCCGTCGATGCCGCCTGCTGTGCCGGCGTTACGCCGGAACTGCATGAAGCTGCGCTGAAGACCATGCGCAGCTGCCAGATTGAAGTCCGGTAAATAATTCATAGGAATAAGAAGTGAAAACGCCCGCTGTCCTGATAGAATGGACAGCGGGCGTTTTTCCGTTTTAGGATTAAATGAACCAGTTTACAAAATGATAGCTGGGATCATTCCATTTGAGGCTGTAAAGCAGACTGTCATAACACATCTGATCCCGCAGCAGGGCATAGCGCGGCGCCATCGCCTTTCGGTCTTCCCGATAATAAGGCTGCTGCATGTACCACTCCAACTCCTCACCCTGCAGGTTTGCCGCGCGGCGCCATGCGCCTTCCGAGCTTTCCCACAGCTCGTTGTCGACCTCACAATCCGGATGAAGTTCGCGGTAGTGGTCCACTTGCTCCGGCGGAACCGGGCAGTAGACGAAGGTGCCGAGGTAGAAGCGTTCCAGTTCCAGGTCATAAATCGGGGAGATATCCTTCAGATAAGGACAGTGCCCCACATTCAGATGCTTGAGACTCTTGATCCCGGCCAGCGGTGACAGGTCGTCCGTGTTGGAATAGAACAGCTCCAGATACTCCAGTTTTTCACATTCTGCCAGCGGAGTCAGATCTCCCAACGGATTCATGGCGATGATCAGCACTTCCAGATCCGGCATATAATGCACAAAGGACAGGTCCGTGATCAGTTCGTTGTGCCCGATATCGAGATACTTCATTTTGGTAAAATACTTGAAAACCTGGATATCGCCGTTGCTGAGCGCACCGCCCCGGGAAGGACTGGAAGCGAGAATCCGCGTTTCGTTGGTCAGCGCCGTATAGCTCTGACCGAAATTGATGCGCCAGATCACCTCTGTGTTTGGCAATGCATCGCGGATTTTGGCCATATTCTCATTCGAAACTCCGCAGCTGTCCATGTTCAGGGTCTTCAGATTCGGCATGCAGCGTGCAGCTGCAAGAACCTCCTCTCCCTCGTCCAGGATGTGTTGATAGCTGAGGTCGATCACCTCGTCCTCCAGGCTGTAGGGAAAGCCGTAGATGGTGAAGTTGTACAGGATTTTCGCATTTGGCGCAGCTTCCTGCAGCGCATGGATCAGAGTCCAGGACAATGGCGTTTCCCGTTCTTCCGACCCGAGACGGATGGCCCTCAGATCGCGCAGACAGGCGATGGTGTCCAGCGACGCCTTGATTCTGGCCGGAGAGGCGTCGACGAGGTCCAGCTTCTTTTCGTCCAGATGGCTTTCCTTTCCGAGAAGACGGCAGGTATAGGAGAATTCCAGAGAAGGATAGGCGTCAAAGAAGCGCAGCGCGGTTCTCGGAGAGAGGCCGGTCTTGTCAGAACCGAGATCGACCGCTTTCAGCTGCGGCAGGTAAGCCAGCTTCTCCAGAGCCTCTTCTGCCTCCTGATCCTGCAGCCCGGTCAGGTCGAGATCCCTTGTATGGTTGTCCGCTACGACACCGCCGGGAAACGGAACGGTATAAGTGGTTTCCACCAGAGGATGTTGCTCAACCCAGTCTCTGAGTTCAGCATAGCAGCTGCTTCCGCTGAAGTCCGCAGAGACGAGCTTTTTAAAGTCGCCAAGAAGAGTCAAATCTTCCGGCGTTACGACAGCAACGATGCTCTCAATATTGTCTTTCACGACACCGCCTGCAAGCTGTACCTTGGCGGCACAGCCGCACAGAACCAGCGCCAGCAGCAGTGCGAGAGAAAAAAACGTTTTCTGATGATGCGTCATGTCAGATCTCCTTCGGAAGCTTCGGATGTTTCGCCCAGCTTCACTACCATGACGCCATCGACCAGCGCCATGCAGCCGGAGTCGGGATAGCAGGGCATCTCGCCAACAGCAGAATCTCTCTGAAGCTGGTTCCAGAGTTCCCAGTCTGCCATCACAGCGGGATTGTTCAGAAGATAACGGAAATACGCCGCATAAGCATTATAGTTATAGGATGCGAAAGCTTTGACGACCGGATTTGCGCTCTCACAGCCGGTGATATCATAATAGTCCTCAAACCCGGGTATTTTCTCGCCCAACTGTTCGCTGATGCCGACAAAAACCAGCGGAGTTTCACCAGGAACATAGGCATCCTGTTCTTCCAGTCGGTAAAGGACCCGTGTCATCAGAGATTGCGCGGCATCCTGCTCCAGAGACTTTTTTGTATAAACAATATTGGCGGTCTGGATGTTGGAGCAGAGCATAACCAGAACAAGCAAACCTGCGAATGGCCGTATGTGCTTCGAAAGTCTGCCGGGCGGAACAAGAAAAATGAGCAGCAGACAAAGAAGATCGAAAAACCAGAAGGAGAACTTCATCAGGTCGTGAATATCCCGGGAGAAACTGAGCTGTGCGGTGTTCATACCAAGCGGCAGCAGCAGGAGAAGGGCAAGAAACAGCGCCTTTTCTCCGACGCCCGTCGTCCCTGCGGCCAGCCACCGCAGAAGCTGCACCAGCGCCAACAGCGGCAGGAAAATGTTTAGTGCCAGCATCACCGGCTCCACATGGGCTTTCGCAGGATTCCAGAATGCCCAGGCCCAGGTCCGATAAAGATGTGCAAACCGCGCCGGAACGGAGGCAGAAACCGCCTGTTCCACGCTGTTGTAGCTGTCCATGGCGAGATTGATGTTCTTCCAGGAACACATCAAACGGACGAAGATCCAGTACAATAACGCGCCAAGACAGAGCATCAGGACCGCAAGGAGTCCTTTCCGGAAGACGTCTGCAAAGGATTCTCCGCGGAGAAGCGCCGCCATGCTGAGCAGCATCGCCAGCGTCAACGGAACTGAGAGCATGCTCTGGTAGATTCCCATGCAGCCGGTGATCAGCAGCACACCGCCCAGAGCGCCTTTCCACCCGTACCGATCCCAGAGAAACACGGCACAGATTCCCAAAAAAGCAGCGAAGAGATCCGCATCCATCTCATAGAGATAGGTTGCCGTCATAGCGACGGTGGTAATGTTGACCGCCAGAATTCCGGCAAGCAGAACGGAAAATGCGACGTTATCGATCCGAAAGAGTTTTGCCATCAGGAAACAGGATAAACTCAGCCACAGGAGACTGAGCAGACCCAGCTGCCAGGGCGCCGCGATCAAACCGCGGAAAAGACGGCGGTACAGGACAATGCCGGGACGACCAAGCTGCATTTTCCAATAGGTTTCAACCGGCTCGGTCACAAGCGCGTTCAGCATATCATGAGAAAAACTCGCATGCAGAAATCCGTAAGCATGTGCCGCCAGGCCGATGCCAAAAACTGCGGCGAAACACAGCAGCAGGAGTTTTCGGTCGTCCTGCCCCACGGATACGGGTGTTCTGTTCCGGTTTTCCGTCATGGTCTCTCCCCTCTCGGCTTTTCGTCATGATGATTCATAGTACCACACTGCGGAAAAAAAGACAAGTTGTGCAAAAAACAGACTGCCGAAACGGAGTCCAGCAGCCTGTTTTCAATCGCTTTTTCTGAAGAAGGGATCTCCCTTTTATGTTGCCATTTGTTCGTTTCTGCGCTTTGCCATGAGATACTGCCAGGCGAAAGCCGCAGCAAAGACCGCAAGCCCGATTACGTCTGTTATGGTGCTCGGATCCATCATCAGAAGACCACCTGCGGCAAAAAGCAGACGAATCAGCGGGTTCATCGGCCGGAAGAGGAATCCGTTCAGTGCGGCGGCTACACCGAACATGCCGATCAGCGAAGTGATCACAACCATGACAACCTGCACGGCCGTGGTATCCACGAACAGCATCGCGGGATTCAGGGCAAAGATATAGGGGACGATAAAAGCGCCGATCGCGAGCTTCGAAGCGTTGAATGCCGTTTTCATCGGCGGAGCTTTCGCAATGGCGGAGCCCGCGTAGGCAGCTAAGGCGACCGGCGGGGTGATATCGGCGACGATGCCGAAATAAAAGACGAAGAAGTGGGCAGCAACCTGCGGGACACCGATTGTAATCAGAATCGGCGCACAGGTAGAGGCCATAATGCAGTAATTGGCCGTCGTCGGAACGCCCATGCCCAGGACAATGCAGCAAAGCATCGTCAGAAGCAGTGCGATCATCACGTGGCCGCGGGAGATGGTTACAACAGCGGTGATCAGCTTGGAGGCCAGGCCTGTAGAAGTAATAGAGCCTGCAACAAGACCTGCCATGGCACAGGCGACCGCGACCGTGACACAACTCTTGGCACCTGCTTCGAGAGCATCCACAAATTTAGCGGCTGTCAGGTTATCACTCTTATCCTCGCTTTTTGTGGCGATCGTAACAAGGTTGTTGTAAAGGCCGACCAGTATGGTAATACCGATGGCGACAGCTGCGGAAAACTGCATGGTCCGTTTGTTGGTCGAAACCAGCCAGACCAGGACAACCAGTGGCAGCAGCAGGTAGCTCTTCGGCAGCAACTGTCGGAAACGGGGCAGTTCCTCACGCGGAATTCCCCGCAGACCGAGCTTCTTTGCTTCCAGGTGAACTGCGATGTAGATGCCGGTAAAATACAAAACTGCCGGCAGAACGGCCTTCAGTGCGACCTGACCATAGGGGATACCCATGTACTCAGACATCAGAAAGGCAGCAGCGCCCATAATTGGCGGCATGATCTGTCCGCCGGTAGAAGCGGCAGCTTCCACGGCGCCGGCAAACTCCGGTTTATAACCGGTTTTTTTCATCATAGGGATGGTGACGGAACCGGTTGTCACGGTATTGCCGACGGAAGAGCCGGATACCATACCGCAGAGTGCGGAAGAGATGACAGCTACCTTTGCCGGACCGCCGGAGGAAGCACCGGCAATGGAGTTGGCGAGGTTAATAAAAAAGTTTGAAATACCCGTTCGTTCCAGAAACGCACCGAAAATAATGAATACCACGATGTACTTGGCACAGACATTGATCGGCGTACTCATAATCCCTGTGGTCGTGTAAAACAGGTCATAGATGACTTTGCCGAAACGGACGTTGGCGAAAGCGTAGATTAACAGGGCGCCCACTACGCAGAGAATCGGAATGCCGACGCAGCGGCGGCAGAGCTCCATATAGGCGAGAATGGCAAAGATGGCCATGACGACCATCTTCGGATCACGTGTGACCCGGGCTGCCAGCTTGATGATGGAGTGGGCGTGCAGCGCGCAGTAGAAAAAGGGGATTGCGCCGAGAAGCATGATGACAATATCATACCATGGGATATAATTAGGCCGGACGTGCTTTTTGCTGATGGGATAGTTGAGATACCCGATGACCAGAATCAGTCCGAGGAAAAGATTCAGCTTCTCTTCCGGCATCATGGTGCTGAAAAGCGTTACCCAGATGCAGTAGATCGAAAAAGCGGCACAAAGATATCGGATGACCTTTTTCGGAACGCCGTCCCAGATGCGGACATTCGACTCCCGGTCGTACTTTTTCATCATCTCCTCTACATCCTGCGCAGTGCCGGTATCAGGCTCGGCGGGAAGGGAGGTGTGGTTTTTCTTCTCGGACACGTGCTCATCTCCTTGTTGGTTTCTCGGATTTGCGGTATTCTGCCGCAGCGGTAAAGATAACAGAATGAAAAGCAGGGCGCCGTTAAAAAGCGGCGCCGCTGCATAAAAATCTCGCTGAAATTGCGAAGGGAAATTCGATTACTCTGCAGGGACCTCAATGCCCTTGTCGGCAAAGTACTCGACAGCACCGGGATGATAGGGGACACCGACGAAGGAAGAGGCGAACTCGAGGCTCAGCTCATTGGCCTTATCATGAACCTTTGCAAGATCGTCAAGAGTCTCGTACACACCGCAGAGGAAGTTGTAGACGTCGACATCCGCAACATCGTTGGATGCAATGACAACTGCGCTGACCGCAACCGTGGTAGCATCTTCAGGCATGCCGTAGGTATCGGCGGCGATTACAGCCTTGGAATAGAAGGGAGAAGCCTCGATCAAACCGTCGATGTGTTCATCATCCAGGCTGACCAGGAAAACGTCTTTGGTGGCGGCGAGAGAGGTGATAGCCGTGGTCGGAGCGCCGGCGACAACGAAGGCGGCATCAATCTGACCGTCCTGCAGCGCCTCAGCACTGTCTGCAAAAGACTGGTAAGTGGGCTTGATATCATCTTCCGTCAGGCCATAGGCACCGAGAACGTCGATCGCGTTGAAGTACACACCGGAACCGGCAGCACCGATGGATACGGCTTTGTCTTTCAGATCGGCAACCGTCTTGATGTCCGGATTCAGAGTGACAATCTGGACCTGTTCCATGTAAAGCGGGGCAACGATGGAGAAATTGGTGATTTCACCGATTTCCTCAAAGGAACGGGTGCCGGCATAGGCGTAAGCCAGAACGTCGGACTGAGAGAAACCCAGCTGTGCGTCGCCGATGTCAAGAGCATCAATGTTCGCAGCGGAACCACCGGAAGTGATGGCGGTGACGTTGGTGCTGGTCACATCGCTGACCTTTTGTGCCAGGACGCTGCCGAAGCCGTAATAAGTGCCGGCTTCACCGCCGGTGGTAAAGGTCAGCTTGCTGCCGCCGTCTTTGGGGGCAATGGCGTCATCTGCTGCAAATGCCGTGGCAGACAGGGCAAAAACCATCACAACTGCGAGCAAAAGTGCAAATACTTTTTTCATGTTTGTTTCCTCCTGTATCTTGCGAGTTTTATTATGGCAGGAGTATAATACAATAAAACATAAAAGAATGCAAGAGTAAATGTGTGACATTATTAAAATATACCTGTATACACAACACGAAGGACGGAAAAAATGAAGCTGAAAATGATCGTGTTTGATCTGGATGGAACACTGTTGGATGACAATAAGCGCCTTCCGCCGGAGAATCTGGCCGCGCTGCAGGCCGCGCATGAGCACGGGATTCTTCTGGTCCCTGCCACGGGGCGGATCCTAAAAGCGCTGCCGGAAGAACTGCTGTCAATAGGGCTTTTCCGATATTTCATCTTCGCCAACGGTGCGGAAGTCTACGATCTGCAGGAGAAGAAAAGCATTTACCATGCCTGTGTTTCTCCGGAACTTGCTGTCCGCCTCTGCGAGTACATGGACCAGCTGCCGGTCCTCTATGACTGCTACCGCGGGGACCGGGGGTATATGACGCAGTGGATGTACGATGCGGCACCGGACTTTTTTGAGACGGAGCCACACATTCTGAAGCTGGTGAAGAGCTTGCGCCTCCCCGTGCCCGATTTGAAGAAAAACCTCCTGGAAGTCAATGCTCCTGTTGAAAAGCTGCAGATGTATTTCCGCCGGGAGGATATGGAAGAGCGGCAGCGGCAACTGGAACTGGTGCCGCAGAGATTCCCGGACCTGATCGCCTCGAGTTCCTTGAGCAACAACGTTGAAATTAACAGCGCGGAAGCAGGAAAAGACAAGGCGCTGAAACAGCTCTGTAAATGCCTCGGAATTGATGCGACTGAGTGTGCAGCCTTTGGAGATGGCCTGAACGACGCAGATATGCTGCGTATGGCAGGCTGGGGCTGTGCTATGGCAAATGCGGTACCGGCCGTAAAGGAGAGTGCGGATGTCATCGTGGAAAACAACAATGACGCCGGCGTCGGAAAGGAGATTTTCCGTCTGATGCGGGGATAATCTGCGCTTCTACTGCAAAATCCTCAAGATTTAAGAAATTTTTTATTTCGGCCGCAAAAAGAATTTGTTATAATAAAGCAAATCTATACTCCAGCAGATGCTTCCTTTGTTTTTGACTTTATTGTAAGGAGGAAAACCGTGAAAACTACCATCCGGATTCTTTCAGTCTTACTGGTGGCGGTCGTTCTGGCAACAAGTCTCGGTGGTTGTGCCCTTAGACAGAACGCCCCGGGCACCACTGTTACAGTAACGGCAACCCCGGCTCCGACTCCGACACCTGCGCCGACGGCGACGCCGGTTCCAATTCTGACGCCTCCTCCCGCGGCAAGCCCGGCTCCGACGCCGACGCCTGTGCCGACGGCGACACCGGTGCCTACACCCGCACCGACGCCAACCCCGATGCCAGCCGCGACGCCTGCGCCGACCCCAACGCCCGTGCAGTCAAATCTCCCGGTAGTCACCAAGAGCCCGACAAGTGAAAAAGTTGCGGTGAACGGCAAGTGTCAGTTTGTCGCCAAGTATGAGAATGCCAAGTGGGCGGAATGGCACTTTGTGAGCCCGGACGGCTCCCGGGATCTCAACTATGCCGATGCACAGACTGCTTTCCCGACCCTGAAGATCGTAAACGGCTTTACGAAGGACCTGACGCTCGAGAACATCCCTGAGACGCTCAACGGCTGGAAGGTATACTGCCGCTTCAGCAACGACAGCGGCTCGGTGAACACTGAGCGGGCAACCATTACCGTGACGACTCTGGACGAAGCACTCCCGAAGATCACCAAGAGCCCGACTGGTGAAAACGTCCAGGCCGGCGGCAGCGCCTGGTTTGTCGCGAAACACGACGGCGCGATCTGGGCGGTCTGGCACTTTGTAAGTCCGGACGGAACCCGCGACCTCGCCTATAACGACGCAGCGGCGGCGTTTCCCGGGCTGCAGATCATCGGCGGGGATCAGAGCACCCTGCAGCTGAAAAACATCCCGGCAGAACTGAACGGCTGGAAGGTGTACTGCAATTTCCGCAACAATGTGGGTTCTGCCAACACGGACTCTGCATTGATTTCCGTCTCCGGTACCACAGCACAGACGACGACGCAGACGACATCCCAAGGAGTCACACAGACCACCACGCCTTCCGGTACGGTGATCGTGGTAAGGAATGACCAGGGCTTTGAAGGACGCTGGGTGGGCGAAATTGCCGATCGGTGCAGTGTTACGCTGACCAACATCGGCGAAGGTCGGCTCCAGGCGGTCGTTACGTGGTCCAGCAGTGCTTTTGAACGCTCTGTCTGGAGGATGACCGCGGATGTCACCGGCTACAATACGCTGACCTATACGAACGGAGAATACCATGTGGAGACCTATACCGATAACACAACCTACACGGTTTCTCAACAGACCTATGGCGGCACCGGCAGCTTCTATCTGAACGGACAGGGAAAGCTGGAATGGAATGACAACCTGACCGGGGAAAATCTCATCCTCATCCGGTCATAATAACACAAAATAAAGGACAGAAAGAACCGCCCGGTATGTCGAAACGATATACCGGGCGGTTCTTGTTATATGGGGGTTGGTCTTACTTCATCAAGGTCTCGACCGTGATTCGGAGATCGTCGTCGCTGCCGACATTGCCGGGAAAAATCACATAGGGAAGCCCGGGAAACTTGCTCTCCTCACCGGTCTGCCAAACCGGAATACCCGGCCGGATCTGCCCCTTGACCAGGGCTTTGCGGACGTGCAGCGCCTTGGTACCAACATCACTGGAAGTAATGCCGCCTTTTGCGACGATGAAAGACGGACGCGAGGAGAGTTTCCCGATGATGCTGGTAACGGCATCAGAAATTTCCACAGAGATCTGAAGCTGTCGATCAGGATCGTCGGTATTGAGATCCAGACGCTCTCTACGCGTATAAACTGCGACAGACTTCCCTGCGGTAATCTGTTTCTCCACCCGTGCGAGAACGCGATCCACTTCTTTCTCCAGCCCGCCGGGATTCAGAACGAGGTGCTGATCGAATTCGATAAACTCCAGCGGACAGCAACTGCGGCGAAGTTCCTCCAACTGCCGTGTTGTTTTGCTCACATGAGAACCGACCAGAACAATGCCGCCGTTTCGGTTTTCCTGATCGACAAGGTCTTCCCGTGTCAGCAGGGGAATCTCCCGGACACCTCCGAGTACTTTCGGAAGCGCTGCCGCGCAGCGGAAAAGGAATTCCTTTCCGCGGGATACAGCCGCACAGAGCGCAGAAACAAAGATACCGACATCTTCGTAATCTGCGCTGTTCACGATAATTTTCTCAAAACCGGTGACATCTTCCAGTTTGGAAGCGATTTCGTCGATGCTCCCGTTTCGAAGTTCATCCAGGGAAATACTGCAGCAGTGATCAGCGGAAAACCGGCCGCCGGACTTCTCTTCGCACCAGTCCGGAAGCGCAGAGGCTGCATAATGGAAGCTTTTGTCTTTCGCAAACTCAGTCTGTCCCGCCGGAACGAGAAACTCACCCTGTCGGACATAATGAATATTGCCGAGGGTGTAGCGCCCGCCCTCCGGGAAAAAAGGATAAATCACTTCTCCGTCATACCGCTTCCCGGTCAAGGTTTCCAAAGCTTCGCGGAGAACCTCTGTCTCCATGGGCCAGTGCCCGCGAAGCGTGGAATCACCCCGGCTGAGAACGAGGAAGTCCATACCGGTCGCTTCTGCGGCTGCGGCAATGTTTTCCGCTATTTCCAGATGCTGGGCACGGCTCTCCGATGCCGTCAGTCCGCGCGAATTGGTGAGGATGAAAAACATCTGTTCCGGAGCGAGAAATGCCTCAAGGAGTGTCTTGCGGTCCCAATGAGTATAGACAAAAACATTGTTTACAGTCTGGACGCCAGTCGGATCATCATCGAGGACAACAATCTTGTGACGGAGAGAAAACAGCGCTTCGGGAAGCAGCGCAGAGACATCGCGCCGGTGCGGCGGAAGAGAAGCAAGATGGGAAAAAGGAATAGGAGAACAGGAAAACATATTGGCACACCTCCGGAATTGAAAATTAATCGTGGAAGCAGTATAAATATTATGATATAATACTTTCAAAAATTCAATATCTATGGAGGACTATCGTGAAACGGACGATCAAAATATTATCTGTGGTTCTGTTGTTGCTCATACTAACAGCTGCACTTGAAGGCTGCGGTCTCGGCAGCGGAGGAAATGGCAGCGCTACGATTACCGTTACAGAAGAAGCGACCCCGACGCCATCTGCAGCCCCGCCGTCTGCATCCACCCCAGTCCCAACCTCTGCTCCAACGCCGGCCGTTGCACCGACCACTACTCCTCCTCCCGCGGCAAGCCCGGCCCCGACGCCGACGCCTGCGCCGACGGCGACACCGGTGCCTACACCCGCACCGACGCCAACCCCGATGCCAACCGCTACGCCTGCGCCGACCCCAACGCCCGTGCAGTCAAATCTCCCGGTAGTCACCAAGAGCCCGACGAGTGAAAAAGTTGCGGTGAACGGCAAGTGTCAGTTTGTCGCCAAGTATGAGAATGCCAAGTGGGCAGAATGGCACTTTGTGAGCCCGGACGGCTCCCGGGATCTCAACTATGCCGATGCACAGACCGCCTTCCCGACCCTGAAGATCGTAAACGGCTTTACGAAGGACCTGACGCTCGAAAACATCCCTGAGACACTCAACGGCTGGAAGGTATACTGCCGCTTCAGCAACGACAGCGGCTCGGTGAACACCGAGCGGGCAACCATTACCGTGACCACGGTTGAAGACGGCCTCCCGAGAGTAACCAAGAGCCCGACTGATGAGAGCGTGCAACCTGGCGGCAGCGCCTGGTTTGTCGCGAAACACGACGGCGCGATCTGGGCGGTCTGGCACTTTGTAAGTCCGGACGGAACCCGCGACCTCGCCTATAACGATGCAGCGGCGGCATTTCCCGGGCTGCAGGTCATCGGCGGGGATCAGAGCACCCTGCAGCTGAAAAACATCCCGGCAGAACTGAACGGCTGGAAGGTGTACTGCGCCTTCCGCAACAATATCGGCACCGCAAATACCGGTTCAGCGCGGATTTCGGTCTCCTCTGGACAGAACACCCCCACCCCGTCCGGGAGTTTCGACTACACCGGTCTGTTCTATGAGACTGTAGCCGGAAGGGCCACCATTGAAATCACCGGAACGCCGACGCTGTACAGCGTGAAGGCACACTGGCCCGACAGTGCTGCGGTGTCTTACGACTGGACTTTCAGCGGTGTATTCAGTGATACCGGGGTCCTCAATTACAGCAACGCAGTATTAACTGTTACGGATTTTTCAACGAACACCTCAACCGTGCGGTACACCAATGGCACAGGAAAGCTGGTTTATGTTGACAGCGGTGTTTTGGGCGTCTACTGGACGGACAACATGCCAGGTGCCTCTGCCAACAATACCTTCTTTGCGAAAAACTGACAGGAGGAACTGAACAATGAAAAAGGAGTTCCCTCTGGGGCCAGTCCTGCTGGAGAGCGCTGACCTGGATCAGGTAACCGGCGGCAAAACCATGAAAAACAAAAGAGAGAAATATGTCTCTGCCTTCTATTGCGAATATTGCGGGAAAACGATCCATCTGAATGCGGTCTATTCTCTCGAACGGGCGAAAAAGGAACACAACGCGAAATTTCATCCGACCATCGTCGATTCTAACGGATAGGCCTGGCAATGGGGAAAGGCCGCACTCCAGTGCGGCCTTTCCATTTTTCCACTTGCATTCTCCGGGCATTCCGGGCATAATAAATCAGACATCATATCCTGTTCTGTATTCTTGAAGTACGAAGGACAAGGGCAACATCCTGAAATGGAGAAGCAACTTGAAATACGAGAGAACGACAATTTCACCGGAGGACATCTCCCGACAGCTTTCACTCTGTCATCAGATCTTTGATCGCATCACAGCAGACGGCGCCCGCCCGCTTGCCATGGTGGACACCTACGGCTGCCAGCAGAATGAAGCCGACAGCGAAAAACTGCGAGGCTATCTTTCGGAGATGGGATGCGGTTTTACACAAGACGAGTTTCAGGCGGACATCATTGTGGTCAACACCTGCGCGGTGCGGGAGCACGCAGAAATGCGGGTCCTTGGCAATGTCGGCGCACTCAATCATACGAAAAAAGCCAGGCCGGGACAGATCATTGCGGTCTGCGGCTGCATGGTGCAGCAGGAGCATATGACAGAGAAAATCAAACGTTCCTACCCCATCGTCGACCTGGTTTTCGGCCCGCATGAACTCTGGCGGTTTCCTGAACTGTTGCTGCAGGTGATGGACTGGCACAAGCGGGTTTTTGCGACGGAAAAAAATCCCGGTGTTGTGGCGGAAGGCATTCCCCGGCAGCGCGACGGAAGAGTCAAAGCCTGGCTTTCGATCATGTACGGCTGCAATAACTTCTGTACCTACTGCGTGGTTCCCTATGTCAGGGGCAGAGAGCGCTCCCGGCTTCCGGAGGACGTTGTAGCAGAGGCGAGGGAACTGGTTGCTGCCGGATATCGGGATATTACTCTTCTGGGCCAGAACGTCAACTCCTACGGAAAAGATCTGGGGCTCGATGTAGATTTCGCAGATCTGATCCGTATGATCAACGACATCCCGGGAGAGTTTCTGATCCGTTTTATGACCAGCCATCCAAAAGACGCAACGGAGAAGCTCTTCCGCACCATGGCCGAGTGCGAGAAATGTGCGCATCATATTCACCTGCCCGTCCAGTCTGGCAGCAACCGGATTCTCAAAGCAATGAATCGCAGCTATACCCGGGAGAAATATCTCGAGGAGATCACAATCGCTCGGGAATGGATGCCGGATCTCGTCGTGACAACCGACATCATTGTCGGCTTTCCCGGGGAGACGGATGAGGACTTTGCGGAAACCCTGTCCCTCTGTGAAGAAGTGCGATACGATGCCATGTTTACGTTTATCTATTCCAAACGGGTTGGGACCCCGGCGGCGTCCATGCCAGATCCCTATACCCGCGAGGAAAAACAAAAGCACTTTGACGCGCTTACAGAGCTGGCCAATCGCATTTCGGCGGAAAAGCACCGTACTTACATCGGAACACGGCAGAAAGTCCTGGTAGACGGGGAGACCGGACGCGAGGAGTATAACCTCTCTGCCCGCACAAATGGCGGCCGGCTGGTACATCTGAAAGGAACTCCGGAGTTGATCGGGAGGTTTGTCACAGTAGAAATTACGGATGGCAATACCTGGGCGCTGTACGGAAAGGAACCAGAGCATAATGGCTGAACTGACGCCGATGAAACGGCAATACCAGGAAATCAAGCAGCAGCATACCGACTGCCTGCTGTTCTTCCGCCTCGGGGACTTCTATGAGATGTTCAACGAGGATGCAGTCACTGCATCCCGGGAACTGGATCTCGCGCTCACGACCAGAGACCGCAATGTAGAAGATCCGGAGGAACGCACGCCCATGTGCGGGGTCCCTTACCACAGCGCGGAAGGCTATATCGCGAAGCTGATTGCAAAGGGATACAAGGTTGCAATCTGTGAACAGATTGAAGATCCCGCTCTGGCGAAAGGCCTCGTCCAACGGGACGTCATCCGCATCATTACCCCCGGAACGGTAACCGACAGCTCCATGCTGATGGAGGAGCGCAGCAATTATATCTGTTCGATCTTCCTCACCGGCGACAGCGCCGGAATCGCCTTCTGTGAACTCTCCACCGGGGAGTTCTGCTGTGCATCCTTTCCCCGTGACGGAGAGGAGCATGTGCGCAATGAGCTTGCGCGATTTCTCCCAAGAGAAGCCGTTCTCTCTCCCGGTGCGACGGAGAATCCCGGAATTACTTCCTTCCTGCGAGAGCAGCTGAATGCCATGCCGGAGCAGGGGGCAGAACTATTTGACTATCTCTCCTGCGCAGCCCGAGTCTGCGAGCAGTTCGGATATTCCGATGTGGACGAGGCCGGACTTCAGAATGGGTCTGGCGCAATCTGTGCCTGCGGCGCACTGCTCGAATACCTGAAGGAAACACAGAAATTTGACCTCTCTCATATCAACCGTCTCGATGTCTTTTTCGGGGGACGATATATGGAGTTGGACTATACCGCCCGTCGCAGCCTGGAGCTTACCGAGGCTATGAGCTCAGGAGAAAAGCGGGGCAGCCTGCTTTGGGTGCTGGACAAGACCGGCACAGCGATGGGAGGCCGAATGCTGCGTTCCTGGGTGGAGCGGCCGCTCCTCTCGGTGGCGGCAATCCGCAGGCGGCTGAACGCCGTGCAGGAGCTCACCAAAGACAGTGTCTGCCGTGCAGAACTGATGCGTGCGCTCCGGGAAATCAGCGACATGCAGCGCCTCGTCAGCCGGACCGTCTACGGCAGCGCCGGCGGCCGGGATCTGAGGATGCTTTCTAACTGTATCGCAGTGCTTCCGCGCCTGCAGGAACTGATCCAGGAAATGCAGAGCGCAGAACTGAAGGAGATTGCAGGGATGGATCTGCTTCCGGATGTCCGGGAGGAGATTGACCGGGCGATCTGTGACGATCCACCCTTCTCTGTCCGGGAAGGCGGTATGATTCGGGAGGGCTTTTCTGCAGAGCTCGATGAGCTTCGCTCACTGCGAGATCACGGGGCCGAACGGATTGCCGCGCTGGAGGAACAGGAGCGGCAGAACACCGGAATCCGAAAGCTGAAAATCGGTTATAACCGCGTCTTCGGCTACTATATCGATATTCCGAAGTCCGCAGGACTGGAAAATGTTCCGGAACACTACATCCGCAAACAGACACTGGTTTCCAACGAACGCTACTTTACCCCGGAGCTGAAGGAACTGGAAAACAACCTTCTGAACGCTCGTGATCGAATTCAGACGCTGGAATATGAATTTTTCTGTGAGATCCGGGACAGCATAGCCGCCAGGGTGACCCGCATTCAGCAGACGGCAGAAGCCGTGGCAACGCTGGACTGTTTCTGTTCACTGGCGGAGGTTGCCGTACGGAACCGTTATACCATGCCGGAAGTGGATGCTTCCCGGGAACTCTCAATTCGGGAAGGCCGGCATCCGGTGGTCGAACAGACGCTCAAGGACGTCCGTTTTGTCCCGAATGACACCTATCTCAATACCGGCTCTGACCGCCTCGCCATCGTAACAGGGCCGAACATGGCCGGGAAATCCACCTATATGCGACAGACGGCGCTCATTGTTCTTATGGCGCAGATGGGATCTTTTGTTCCGGCAAAATCCGCGCTGATCGGTGTGGTGGATCGGGTCTTTACCCGAATCGGTGCTTCGGATGACCTGGCTTCCGGCCGCTCGACCTTCATGGTGGAGATGAGCGAGGTTGCCAATATCCTCCGCAACGCTACCGTCTCCTCCCTGCTGATTCTGGATGAGATCGGGCGCGGAACTTCTACCTATGACGGAATGGCAATTGCACGGGCGATCCTTGAATACTGTGCTGACCGCCGTCGACTTGGTGCAAGGACCATGTTTGCTACACATTATCATGAACTCTCGGTGCTGGAAGGCGAGCTCGACGGAATTCGCAACTACAATATCACGGCGAAGAAGCAAAACGGAAAACTCATCTTCCTGCGGAAGATCGTGCCCGGTGCGGCAGACGACAGCTACGGCATCGAGGTTGCGAAACTTGCCGGCGTTCCGGATTCGGTGATAGATCGGGCTAAGCACTGTCTGGAGGAACTCATCGAAAACCGGGGTATTGCAGCAGAACCGGAGCTTCGTACGAACAACTGGGAGGATCCGCTGAATCAGATCAGCTTTGCTGACATGCAGGCGGATGAAATCCGCGAAACGCTTCGGAAAACGGACCTGAACACCCTCACACCGCTCGAAGCGCTGAACCTGCTTTATACCCTTCAGAGAAAGGCAAACGAATGAAGCGGGAACTCTATGATCCGAACAGCTTTACCAGTGCCATGACCGCCGGCGAGACCGCAGCAGTGCTATTATACCTGCCGCTGCACATCTGGCTGCTTCCACAGCTTCTGTACTCACTGCCGCAGACGGCAGACTTGTCGGACCTTGTGGTCAATGTGGTGGTCTATACCTGCGGAACAGTCTATATGCTGTTCTTTGCTGGACATTGGTTGCGGCGGGACTTCGACCCTCTCTGCGACCATCTTCGATACTGCATTCTCCAGGTTCTGATCTGCTACGGCATGATGATCGCCTTTAACCTGATGCTGAATGCGGTTCTCCTGTTGATTTTGCCATCGGACAGCGCGAATCCGAACAACACTGCTGTCCTGGAGATGGCGGGCTCGGAGTACGGAAAGACGGCAGCGCTGGCGATCTTTCTTGCCCCTTTGGTGGAGGAACCGATTTTCCGCGGAGGAATTTTCGGGCTGGTGCGAAAACGGAATCGGACAGCAGCCTACATCACAAGCATGCTGCTGTTCGGCCTGTACCATGTATGGGGCTATGCTTTTGCGGATCCGATCTACTGGCTCTATCTGCTCCAGTATCTGCCGGTTTCCTGGCTGCTCTGCCGCTGTTATGAACGCTGCAACAGCATCTGGGGCAGCATCTTTTTACACATGACCATCAATGCGGTTTCTCTCTCGGCAATGAATGCGCTTTCTGAGATTCTTGGATAAGAAAAGTTGCCCGGAGATTGGCAGAATAGCCGATCTCCGGGCGATGTTTTTTCCTTTCGCGGATGCAGGAACCGCTTATGCCTTCTTTTTTGGGCTGACAAGCTTGCCGATAAACATGATTACGGCGAAGACAATGAGATACCAGAAGTTAGCCATTTTGTGTCCTACCAGGCACGCGTATACCATAAAGAGCGAGCCGATAATCGCAAATATCGGAATGACATAGCGGCGCATTGCGGATTCGTCCTCCGCTTTCCGCATCCAGTTGATGAAGATGGGGATATACATGGCATAAAGCGTGACGATGGGAAGTTCCGACGCATCAAAACTGAACAGAACACTCTCGAACGGCGTGCCGACGAACACTTTCGCGCTGCCCCACAGCTCCAGAACACTGGCGAAAATGAAGTATGCGCCCCAGAAGGCACAGAGCAGCAGGCCGAAGATGGCGGAGTTACTGGGCATGTTGGATTTTCGGTCGACTTGACTGAAGAGTTCAGGCGCCGGGCCTTCCCCTCGTGCGGCGATGGAATAAATTCCACGGCAGCAACCAAGCATCAGGCCATTCATCGTACCGGCACAGGAGATTGCGACAAAGAGATTAAGGATATTGCCGAGCAGGCCTCCGAAGATATTGACAAAAGCTTTTGTTGCTCCTTCTTCCATCAGCACATCCACCGATGCACCGCCGGCGACGCCGATGTAATAGCAGATATAGGTGGCGATGATAATAATGCCTCCGATAATTAGCGCCCGGGGAAGATTCCGTTTGGCATCCTTGAGCTCGGCATTGATGGTAGTGGCAATCACCCAGCCTTCATAAGCGAATGAGGTCGCACAGACGGAAGCCAGCAGCGGGGCAGCGCTGCCGCCTTTCGTGTTGGCAGCGGTGGCGAAATTGCTTACCAGCATGTGGTTTGGTCCGATCAGACCGACCACGATGCCGACGACTGCCATCAGACCGAGCGGTATCAGCTTGATGATAGTCGTTGCAGCCTGAACCTTGCCGGCGAGTTTCGGAGAAAGCGCGTTGACCACATAGGCACAGACCAGGTAAACCATCATCAGAACCATGCATTCCGGGCCGAACACACAGCCGCCCTCTGCAGCCGGAATCACCATCGGGAAATTTGGCCAACAGGATGTCAGAAAAACGAGAGAATAGCGTGCCGTAAGCCAGGCGAGGATGACCGTCAGGGTCGGATAATAGATAAGGGTCATAAACCAGCCCAGATAATAGCCGTAGCGAGGCCCAACCGTTGCTTCGGCATAGTCGACAACACCGTTGACCTTTTCATACTTCTGGGCCATCGCGGCAAACGCGAGAATACAGGCAATCATAATCAAACCGCCGATGATCCACGCGAGGATGCCGAGAGGCATGTTGCCTTCCGTCTTCTGCAGAATGGTCTGCGCCTTGAAGAAGACGCCGGAACCGATTACAATTCCGACGACCATGCAGATCGCCGTGAAGAGACCGAATTTTTTTTCGAGTTTGTTTTCCATAGTTCCTCCAGATGATGTTATTGCCGATAAGGCACAAAGCATATTGTAGCAAGAAGTTCAAAAAACGCAAGAGAAAAACACGGAAAATTTAAGGTTTATTTCAGAGCAATCGGAAAATCGAGTTTTGGTTGCTTTTTTCGGGAATGGTTTTATACTTTGGTTCAGAGAACATAACAACGTACGCTGTACAGGAGGCAAAGGAGATAATTATGGCAATACAGTATATTGACCGCAGACACTCGGACTGCAGCAAGTGGGACGGTCTCCGAGAAGTGTTTGGAGAGGACGACCTGCAGGCAATGTGGGTGGCAGACATGGACTTCCGCTGCCCGGATTGCGTGATTGAGAAGATCAGAAAATATACGGATTTTGGAGTGTTCGGATACTACAGACCCCGGGATTCCTATCTGGAGGCTTTCCTCGACTGGGAAAAACTGCAGCACGGATATACGGTGAAAAAGGATTGGGTCCGTTTCGCACCGGGTGTCGTCCCTGCGTTCAACTGGCTGGTCCAGATTCTGACGGAACCCGGGGACGCCGTGATTGTGCAGACCCCGGTCTATTATCCGTTTCTGAATGCAGTTCGGAATAACGGACGGGAACTGGCCTGCAGCGATCTGGTCGACACGGAAGGAGTTTACACCATCGATTTCGTAGACTTCGAGAAGAAAATCGCGGAACATCACGTGAAACTCTTTATTCTCTCCTCACCCCACAATCCGGTGAGCAGGGTCTGGAACAGGGAAGAACTCCGAACCATGCTGGAAATCTGCCGCAGATATGGTGTTTTTATCCTCTCGGACGAAATCCATCAGGACTTTGTTTTTGCCGGAAACAGGCATATTCCGAGCGCGCTGGCGGGAGATTATGATGATCTGCTGGTAACCCTCACGGCAGCGACCAAAACTTTCAATCTCGCCGGATGCCAGAATTCCTTTGTCGTGATTCCATGCAAGGAAATACGAGAGAAATTTGACCGCTTTACTGAGAATATACAGATCCGGGGAGGAAATCCCTTCGGATATCTCGCCGTGGAAGCAGCATACCGCGAAGGCCTGCCCTGGCTTGAGGAGGTCCGGAGCGCCATATATGAGAATTATCGCTATGCCTCCAAAACTCTGTTGGAAGCGTTTCCGAAACTCGTGATTTCGCCACTGGAAGGAACCTATCTGATGTGGATTGACTTCGGTGCCTATCTCCGGCCGGAGGAACTCATGGATTTCTTTCAGAAAAGATGCCGCCTTGCCTTCGATTATGGCGACTGGTTCGGCGGCAAGCGCTTCGGAACGCATGTACGAATGAATCTGGCTACCTCCGGAGAGATGATCAAAGAGGCCGTCTCCCGGATGATCCAGGCACTTGCGGAAGGATGAAAAGAATCAGGCCAATGCTCGACAGAACACCGGCTTTCTGACGGGAGCAGGCTTTACACGACCTTGAAAACATGGTAAAATAAAATGTCAGCAAGTCAGAAAACACTGATTTGTGAAAATCTGTATCAAAAAGGAGGAAACGTCATGGACGGTGGAAGTAGTACCGGCACATCGGCAGGCCGAAGTACAAGGCAGGAACCGCCGAATCCGGCGTTTCCTGTGAACAAATGAATCCCTGAACTTCTGTCTGCGTGTCGGCCTTCCTTGCCTGGACGAAATCCAAAAAAGGAGGAACCCCGATGGCAGTACGCAATGTAACTCTTGAGAAGACGATTCGTAAGCTTCTCGACGAAAAGAAGTATCAGACCCTGAAAGACATCCTGGTTACGCTGGAGGCGGCAGATATCTCCGCAGTTTTCGAAGAACTGGATGAAGAACGGACCCCGCTGCTGTTTCGCCTGCTTCCCAAGGAACTTGCCGCAGAGACTTTTGCCGAACTGGAACCGGAGTGGCAGGAACTGCTGATCCGCGGCTTCTCCGATACCGAACTGCGGGAAGTCGTTAATGAACTCTATGTAGATGACGCTGCCGACCTGGTAGAAGAGATGCCGGCCAATGTCGTCAGGCGTATTCTTGCGCAGGCCGATCCGCAGATGCGCAAGGAGATCAACGAAGTCCTTCGCTATCCGGAAAACTCCGCGGGCTCCATTATGACGACAGAGTATGTGTCCCTGCGACCCACCATGACGGTGGCAGATGCGCTCAGCCGCATTCGAAGAACCGGTGTGGACAAGGAGACCATATACACCTGTTATGTCACGACCGAACGAAAGCTTCTGGGTACCGTCTCTGTGAAGGACCTGCTCCTGAGCGTGGACGATTCGACACCGGTCTCGCAGATCATGGACGACCATGTGATTTCGGTGAACACCCTGACTGACCAGGAGACCGTGGCACAGATGCTTTCCAAGTACAACTTCATTGCTCTTCCTGTTCTGGATCAGGACGACAGAATGGTTGGTATCGTCACCTTCGATGATGCAATTGATGTCCTCGTGGAGGAGACGACGGAAGACATCGAAAAAATGGCCGGTATGCTCCCCTCAGAGAAAACCTATCTGCGCTCCAGTGCATGGGACCTGTTCCTGCATCGAATTCCCTGGCTAGCTCTGCTGATGGTCTCTGCCACTTTTACCGGAATGATCATCACCGGGTTTGAACATGCACTGGCTGCCCAGGTCGTGCTTACTGCTTTTATTCCCATGCTGATGGACACTGGCGGTAACTCCGGTTCGCAGGCATCCGTTACCGTCATTCGTGCGCTCAGCCTGGGAGAACTGGAGTTCTCAGACGCTCCGAAAGTGATCTGGAAGGAAATCCAGACGGCAGTTCTCTGTGGCCTCGCGCTGGCAACCCTGTGCTTCTTGAAAATCATGCTGGTCGACCGCATGCTGCTTGGAAATACGGACATCAGTACCCTGACGGCCTTTGTCGTCTGTGCTACGATGGCTGTCACGGTGCTGATTGCGAAACTGGTTGGATGTACGCTGCCCATGGCGGCAAAAAAGGTCGGTTTTGACCCGGCTGTCATGGCAAGTCCCTTTATCACGACCATTGTGGATGCACTCTCCCTTTTGGTATATTTCGGAATCGCGAGCGCACTGCTGTTCTGAGCATGAAAAACAAAAATGCCGGGACTGACGGCGAGAGGGAAGCAGAGCTTCCCCAGCCGCGGGTCCCGGCGTTGTTCTGCGGCGATATACTCAAAGAAACGGGAACAGAAAAGAGAATCGACAAAATGAAAAAGCATGTCATGTTCAGTAGTTTTCCGAGTTTGGGGAAAACGAACACCATGGTGGTCCCGACAAAAAACCATAAAGCATACCCCGGAAAAATGCCCCGGATGATTTGTCCCAGGGAAGGTTTCGGGCGGGGTGCAGAAAAATGACAGGAACAATCCGAAAAACACGGTCTGTCTGTCCGGTCTGTCTGAAGAACCTGCCGGCAGAACTCAACCGCACAGAAGACGGGAGAATTTTTCTGGAAAAAAACTGTACCCGGCACGGGGCTTTTCGGGTCCCGGTCTGGCAGGGTGCAGTGGATTTTGACCGCTGGATTCAGGGCAGCGAATCACTGGATGATAACAGCGGTCTCTGCTGTCCGGACGGCTGCGGCATCTGTCCCGAACACGAGATCGGAACCTGCTGCGCACTGCTGGAAGTAACAAAGCGATGCAACCTGCATTGCCGCTTCTGCTTCGCCGACGGCGGTAGCCAGGAGCAGGACCCGGCTGCGGAAGAGCTGAAAAACGCTATCCGGGAAATCGTCCACCAGTGCGGAGAACCGCTGCTCCAGCTCTCCGGCGGCGAACCAACATTGCGAGAAGATCTCCCGGAGCTGGTCCGCTTTGCAAAAGGGGCCGGCTGCAGTTATGTCCAGATCAACACCAACGGTATTCGACTTGCCCGGGAGCCTGCATATGCCAAGCAGCTCGCAGAGGCGGGACTGGATATCGTCTTTCTTCAATTCGACGGGACCCGGGAGGAAATCTACCGGCAGCTGCGCGGTACGGAACTGCTACAGACGAAACTGGAAGCTGTCCGGATCTGCGCAGAGCTGCGGATCGGAGTGACACTGGTTCCGACCGTTGTCCGTGGAGTCAACGACAAAAACCTGGGAGATTTGATCAAATTGGCCTGTTCACTGGTACCGGGTGTCCGGGGCATTCACTTCCAACCGGTCTCATGGTTCGGCAGATACCCGGAAACACCGGGAGAGGAGGACCGCTACACGCTGGATCAGCTGATGGCGGACATCAGCGATCAGGCAGGAATACCGCTGGAGAGCTTCATGCCTTCCCGCTGCGACCATCCGCTCTGCGGCTTTCATGCGAATTACCTTATCAACCCGGCCGGCGGCCTGAGACCACTCTCCTCCATCACGCACTCCGCAAGGAGCCGCGGATGTGCGAAGGACAACAGAGAATATGTCGCGCGACACTGGCGCTGCGCCGCGCCGGAAGCCGAGCCGGGAGGAGACTTTGCAGATGAAATGGATTTCGACACCTTCCTGTACCGCCTGCGTCACGGCAGCCTGACGCTGTCCGCCATGGCTTTTCAGGATGCGATGAACCTGAATATTGAAAGACTGCATCGCTGCAGCCTTCATGTCTACGATCGGGGGAAAATCAAACCGTTTTGTGCGCGTTACCTCTCCCCGATGGACTTATGAGGGCTTCATGCTCCCGGTATCCAAAAAACGCTGATGCCAAGACAGTGCTTCCCGGAGGTCATGCGGCGTGTGCCTGCCTGAGGAAGTCCTTTCGGCACGCAGAAGGTATTCCCGCAGCATCGGACGGTAATCCGGATGTGCACAGGTTTCTATCAGCAACTCAGCCCGCTCGCACGGCGTCTTCCATCGCAGATCGGCGATGCCCTGCTCGGTAATGATGACCTGTACATCGTGCTCTGTATGATCCACGTGCGGGACCATCGGAACGATGCACGAGATATCTCCGCCTTTTGCCACAGATTCTGTAGCGAAAATGTTCAGCCTGGCGTTGCGGGTAAAATCCCCGCTGCCCCCGATGCCGTTCATGATTCGGCTGCCCATGATGTGGGTGGAATTCACGTTGCCGTAGATATCCAGCTCGAGGGGTGTATTCAGGGCGATAACGCCCAGTCGGCGGATCACCTCCGGGTGGTTGGAGATTTCCTGCGGACGCAGGAGGATTTTTTCCCGAAAACCAGAGAGGTGTTCATAGAAGTAGTTCCTTGTTTTTTCCTCCAGAGAGACCGCACTGGCGGAAACAGAGGAAAACACTCCCTTTTCCAGCAGGGAAAGTGCTGCGTCCTGCATGACCTCGGTATACATCGTAAGGTTTCGAAAGCCGCCTGCAGACAGGCTTTGCAAGACCGCGTTACCAACGCTTCCCACACCGGACTGAATGGGGCCCAGATTCTCCGGAAGCCGCCCGGCGGCAGCCTCCGATTGCAGAAAACGGACAACATTTTCCCCGACTTTCGCGATGACCGGCGTGATCGGTTTAAATATAGGCGTCAGATCCTCTTTGTCGGTCAGGACAATTGCAGCGATTTTCTCCGGGGCGCAGGGGACAAAAGGTGTGCCGATGCGATCGGCAGGATGCAGGATATTCAGAACGTTGGCGTGGGGCGGGAGGCCGACAGAAAAGATGTCGTGCATCCCGCAGAGAGACAGCGGAAGGGTCTGGTTGACTTCCACAATGACCCGTTCAGCCGCACGAACCAGTGCATCCATGGCCCCGACAGAAGCAGCGGGAATCAAACCGTCCTCCGTCACGGCGGTGCACTCCACCACAGCGAAGTCGATTCGCGGACCGATCCCCTGATTGAGGTAGAGCGGGAACTGGGAAATGTGCATATCATGATAACCAACGGAACCGGAATTGATAGCCGTTCTCATATCGCGGTTGGACTGGTAGGAAAAGCGTCTGCGCACCAAGCCCGCGCGAACCAGAAGGCCATCCAGATCGTCTCCGACGGAGGCGCCGATACAGAGGGTGAGATTCCGCGCATGTCCGCTGTCAGCCAGGGCCTGCGGGATTGACTTGGGATAACCGACCAGTGTAAAGCCGCTCATGCCTACCGCCATGCCGCTCCGGATCAGACGGGCGGCAGACGATGCAGTCATGATACGATCTCTGAATATTCCGGCAATTCTTTCCATTGTATCCCCCTCCCCTTCCACATTTATTATTATATTCTTTCTCCAAGCCTATGTCAAAATCGTGCTTCAGATTTCAATACTATCCCTTGACAACCGCGGGGAAAAAAGATAGAATATGTCTACAATTTCAAATGGGAGCTGGGTTATCCCGGCTGAGATGAGGTAATGGAACCTCAACACCATGGAACCTGATCCGGGTAATTCCGGCGTAGGAAAGCGAGAGTTCTTTGATATCAGGTCCGAGTCGAACCTGATATTTTCTTTTCCACTTTCCAAAAAGAAAACGGAGGAGAAACACTATGCAGAAATCCAAACTTACCCTTCGCGCGCTGACGGAAGGCGCCATCTTTGTAGCCCTTGCGCAGGTCATCAGCTATCTTAAACTCTTTGAACTGCCGCAGGGTGGTTCTATCACTGTCGCCATGTTGCCGATTTTCCTTTATTGTGCCAGATGGGGCTTCGGGCCCGGAATGCTGGCAAGTTTTGTGTACAGCCTGCTGCAGCTTATGCTGGATGGTGCGTATGCCTGGGGCTGGCAGTCCATGTTAGGAGACTATATTATTGCTTTTACTGTTCTCGGCCTCGCCGGACTGTTTCATAAAAAGAGCGCCGGGTTCTTTATCGGCACCGTCGTCGGCAGCCTTGCCCGCTTTCTCGTACACTATGTCGTTGGAGCAACCGTCTGGGCGGAGTATATGCCGGAGTCGTTCTTCGGCATGACCATGCACAGCCCGTGGTTCTATTCTTTCCTATATAATGGAAGCTATATGATCATCGACATGATTCTCTGCCTGGTAGTTGGGGCACTGCTTTGGAAACCGATGAAAAAGTATATCCGAGGGGAAGATCTGGAGAGAGTATGATCACACGGTATCTGCAGAGAAAAAAACACTACCATAGAAATCTCGAATAAAGTCAATAAAGCCGCAGACTCGAATCTTTTTCCTTTGATTCGGATCTGCGGTTCTTCTATGTTGATTTATGAGGAATGTCAGAAAAGCTTTACCTTGACTACGCATTTGCGGCAGGGTGCCGGCCTGTCAACGGCGATGGCCGGAGCGTGCGCATCCTGTGGCCACAGCACCACGAACTTCCCCTCGGCCAGGGTGATCATGTCTGTCGGACCCTGATTGGAATAAAAGTCCCGTTCCGGAATCGCCTCAACCAGCTCCATCTCCTCCACGGCACCGACGCCGATGGCTTCCACCCCGCTGAGCATACACTGGATATCAACGTACTTCCGATGCGACTCCGGGAACCTGTTTTCGGGCTTGGTCACGTAGGACTGAAGCATAAAAAACAGCTCGTCTCCGTCCACTTCATAGCGGCCATCAGCCATACCGGAAAAACCCTGCTCCAAGAGTTTCAGACCCCGGAAGATCCGTTCGTCAATTCCCTTATAGGAATCAATATGTGCAATGCAGTCGAATATCATAGGAAAAGTCTCCTTGTTACCATATATTGGATACTGGGTTTTCAGGCGGATCAACGGTTTTTGCTTCTGATGATCTCCAATTCTCTCAAAACCCATTCGCACAGGGCGTCTAAGCCCTCTCCGGTCCTGGCGCTGATGGGGAAGAAGCTCGCCTTCGGATTGAGCGCGAGGATGCGAGCCTTTGCTTTCTCCAGACTGAAATCAAAATAGTCGAGCGCGTCAATCTTGTTAATGAGTACGACGTCGCTGACCTGGTACATCAGCGGGTACTTCAGAGGCTTGTCGTCTCCCTCAGGAACAGAGAGAATCGTGACGTTTTTGTGTGCCCCGGTGTCGAATTCCGCAGGGCAGACCAGATTCCCGATGTTCTCCAGAATCAGC
>JAEEGL015616461.1_pt1 | contig 28212 bp, 20 predicted proteins | sample 9134231 | NCBI WGS metagenome assembly JAEEGL01 (sample SAMN16246548, study PRJNA631951) | gut metagenome | biome: gut microbiome; feature: rumen; material: fiber-attached | host: Bos | place: Iran: Karaj | collected 2018-10
CCGGCCTCCGAGCTTTATTCCGGCATTCTCCAGAAGATTCGACTGGAGCTTGAGGTCATATCCGTATTTCACGGCTTCGCCCTCCAGTATCTTGCGAAAATCCTTCGCAGCGCCTGAAGCGACGACGATTCCGCCGTCTTTCTTCTCGGCGGCCACGATCACCCTGCGGATATCGGCGAATATGCCCGGTCCCTCCGGTTCGACTATAAGCGAAATCTTTTCCGGAGCCATCTTCACGAGTTCATCAACCCCTGTCTCGGAATAATCCAGGCGCTTGACCTCCGCAACTGCCTTGGCAGCGCGGGAGCTATGGGCTATATATTTTCTCAGCGAGTTGAATTCGTATTTTTCGAACAGGTCGGCGATTTCGGGAGCATAATCCAGGTTCAGCCTCATCTCGTCGAGGCCTGTCTCTACGGGCACGTCTGTCTTTATCGTCACGAGATCATGACTCAGGCCGATATGTCCCCTGGCCTCCTCGAACTGCGTTTTCTGGCGGTCAGTCAGCTCGTCCAGATGGGCATAGATATTCTCGACGGTGCCATATTTTGCGATGAGCTTGCCTGCGCCGACTTCCCCGATGCCATGCACTCCGGGCACATTGTCGGCTGTATCTCCGCAGAGAGTCAGCATTTCGATCACCTGCTCAGGAGTCTTGATTCCGTATTTTTCGCAGATTGCCTTGACATCGACGGTCTCGTCGGCGCCGCCGGCCTTTCCCGGCTTAACCTGGTACACATGTTCGGCGACCAGCTGGCCGTAATCTTTGTCCGGGGTGACCATATAGACGTCCGTTCCGGGTTTCCCGTAACTCTTCGCAACGGTGCCGATCACGTCGTCGGCCTCATATCCCGGGATCATCAGTGTCTTTATGTTCAGGGCTTTGCAAATCTCCAGCAGCGGCTCGAGGGCATCGATCACGAGCTGTGGAGTTTCGCTCCTGTTTGCCTTGTATTCTGGGTACATTTCGTTCCTGAAGGTGCCGCCGGGAGGATCGAACGCTATGGCCATATGGGTAGGCTTCTCTCTCTCGATGAGTTCGAGCACATATTTCGTGAAGCCATACAGGATTGACATGTCCATCCCCTTGGAATTGATCATAGGACGACGCAGGAATGCGTAGTACATCTTGAAGATTAGGTTGTGACCGTCAATCAGGTATAGTTTGTCCGCCATAGTTCTCCGGTTTAAGGAACGAATTACAAATATAACATTTTTTTCAATTCCCTCCAGTCCCTCCTTTTTGCCGCAGTCCTGCTGACCAGGGTCTCGGGGACGTGGCCCCCCTCGGCCACGGGAAGAGGGACGGGGCCCGCAAGATGCAAGTTATCGCGAAGCGATGACGCGGCAGATTGTGGGAGGGTACGGAGTGAGCGAAAGCGAATGAAGTTCCCCGAGACCCTGCGTCAGCAGGACTGCGGCGGGAGGAGGGCCCGACTTGAATCAGCCAGACGAAAAAGGATGGCCGAAGAGGGCCATCCTTTGGAAAAACAAATACCTACATGTATGAAAACGCTATCTGCGAGCAGAAAGCTTCTCCCGAATTGAAGCCATGCGGGATTCGGTGAGCGGATAGAACACCAGGCAAAGCGCTCCAAGTACGGAACCGAAAGCAGGAATGTAACTCATCAGACCACGGATTGCAGCAAGAGTCTGAGGCGCCTGGACGGCAGCATCCTTGTCATATGCAAAGATAGCCAGCACCTGCATCAGCATGAATGCGCCAAGTGCGCCGCCAAACTTCTGGGCCATCGAAGAAGACGAGAAAATAAGTCCGGTAGAAGCCGACCCGTTCTTCTCCTCAGAATAATCCGCCACGTCAGCAAACATAGACCACAGAAGCGGAGACTGGATACCCACGGCGATGCAAATCAGCACCTGCAGCACGACAAGCCCCCAGAATCCTGCAGGAGTCTCCGGCAAGAAGAACACCGCAACGCTCAGCACGGTGACCGTAGCAAGCACAGATATGAAAGTGGCCCTCTTTCCGATACGCTCAGAAATCGGAACCGTAAACAGCACACCGACCATCTGGGCGACCTCGCCGATAAAGAGGTAGATCGCGCAAGTCATGAAGACACCCGTACCGAGAATGTTCGAGAAATAGTATGCCGCCGCGCCGCCTCTGATAGAGTTGAAAAGCAGCATGCCGATGCCGGCTCCGAGAAGCAGCCACCACGGGCGGTTCTTTCCGAGAGCCTTGAGGTCAGCCCATACCGAACGCGTTCCGGAAGACTTCATTTCGGAAGAGGCTGCTGAACCGTCGGCGCCCACTCTTTCCCTGGTCATGAGGAAACACAGGATAAAGAGCACCATACAGCACAGGGACACGATTCCGACGGTCAGGGTCCACTGGCCTGGAGCGGCATCCCCTACGCCACGTACCACCTTCTCAGTCCCGTCCGGGAGCACTCTGACCGTACCGGACACCAGCTTTTCGAACACGCCGAATATACCCATGGCGATGAAACTGCCGATATACGCAAAGAACATCCTGTAAGACGAGAACACCGACTTCTCACGGCTGTCCGGAGTGACGACTCCCAGCATGGCCCCGTAAGGGACGTTGATTGCCGTATAGACAGTCATCATCAGGATATACATCACATACGCATAGACATGCTTGAAACTGTATCCGGCCTCCGGCGTATAGAAAGAAAGCACTCCGATAAGGGAGAACGGAACGGCGATCCATAGCAAGTAAGGACGGTATTTGCCCCACTTGGTCCGGGTCCTGTCGGCGATTATTCCCATCACAGGGTCGGAAATCGCATCATAAAGCTTCGTGATCAGCAGCAGGAAGGCAGCATGCTGGGGTTTCAGGCCAAAGACATCAGAGTAGAATATAGGCAGGTAATAGGAGAAAATCTTCCAGAACATCGAAGACGACATGTCTCCGAAGCCATAGCCTATCTTTTCCTTCAATGTCGGCCTTTCCGGCGCAGAAATAATATCCATCAGAAATATGCTTTTTACAAATATAACTTTAAAGAGAAAGATTCTTGTCGATGAGCGCATTGAGGCGGCGGACCGAAGAAGTAGTCGTCAACAGGTCTGGCTTGGTGTTCATGCAATAGTCCACCAGGCGGTCTACCGTCGATGTAGCCACATGCAGACGGGTATCGCAGGAAGCATAATAAATGTAGACAGTCCCATCCTCGTCGCAGATCCATCCGTTGGAGAAAAGCACGTTCATGACATCTCCCACATACTCTTCGCCTTCAGGAACCATGAAGAAACCGGCAGGCTCTGCAATCACCTTCGAAGGGTCCTCCAGCGAGGTCATGTACATGTAGAGCACATAGCGGAGACCTGAGGCGCAGCCCCTGACTCCGTGCGCGAGATGCAGCCAGCCCTTGTCCGTCTTGATAGGAGCCGGGCCCTCGCCGTTCTTGGTCTCTTTGATGGTGTGGTATCTGCGGAAGTTGATTATCTTCTCGGAAGTGACTTTGGCGTTCTCCATGCTGTCCACGAGGGCCCAGCCGATTCCGCCGCCGTTGCCCGCATCAATAAATCCATCCTGAGGGCGTGTATAGAGAGCATATTTTCCATCCACAAATTCAGGATGGAGTACAACGTTGCGCTGCTGGGAATCCGATACCAGATCCGGGAGCCTCTCCCAATAGACAAGGTCCTTGGTACGCGCTATTCCGGCAGCTGCGACAGCCGACGACAGGTCTCCCTCAGGAGCGTTCGGATCCTTGCGCTCGACGCAGAATATGCCATATATCCAGCCATCCTCATGGGCAGTCAGACGCATGTCATAGACATTGGTAGCAGGCTCTCCATAGTCAGGCATGGTTATAGGATGGTCCCAGAAACGGAAATTGTCGATTCCGTTCGGACTCTCCGCAATGGCGAAAAACGACTTGCGGTCGGCGCCTTCGACACGGGCGCAGACGATATATTTGCCGTTCCACTTGATCGCACCCGCATTGAAAGCGGCGTGGATGCCGAATCTCTCTTCGAGGAACGGATTCGTAGCCTTGTCCAGGTCATACCTCCAGAACAACGGCGCATGGTCCCCGGTAAGTACAGGGTTTTCATACCTCTCATAGACGCCATTGCAGTAAACGGGCGAGTTTTTCTTCGCAACTAGTTCCTTATGGCGGGCTTCAAGCCAAGCCAGCCTCTCTTCAAAACTCATGTTTTCCATATTATTTCTTATTCTGTTTAAATTCTATTCAAATCCTGCAGCAGACCCACTCCAGGCTCGGACACAAACTCGATGAAATCTCCTTCACGGCCAGGGAAAGGAGCATAGTAATGGGTCTCCTGATCCCAGGCATTACGCCATGTAAGCACATAAACTATCGGATAATTCCTGATCACGGGATAAAGCACCGAAGTCCACCATTTCTCGTCAGGGATACTCTCGAAACCCGTCTCTGACAAAGTCATAAGCTTGCCATGACTCTCGGCTAGCCCCTTGACCATGTCAAGGCCTTCTGTCAGCTGCATGGCATAACGGGCGCCGGCGCCATACAGGCTCTCCCCTGCTTCCGGACTCTCATAATGGTCGATTCCAAGAATATCGACAACATCGTCACCGGGATATCTGGACATATACTCCTCGGCAGAAATCTTGGAGTTTGGAGAATAGCAGTAGAGGATGTTGTCCAGTCCCCTCTCTTCACGCAGATAAAGCGCAGTCTCCCTGAAAAGAGAAATATACTCTTTGGCAGAGCAAAGCTTTCCACCCCACCAGAACCAGCTTCCGATGTTCTCATGCCACGGCCTGAAGATCACCGGAATCAGGTTGCCGTTGTCGTCCCTGAGGGAATCGAAGAAATCCCCGAAACGGCCCAGCCACTGCTGGAACATGTCAGCATGCTCCCCTCCCTCGAGGATGGAAGACACAGCCTTGTCAGAAGACACATCCCAGGCGTTGCCACCGGTATATGGATTGTGCGGATGCCACGAATAAGTCACGATTCCGCCCCTTCGGACATGCTCCACGGAGGCACGCCGTATCAGTTCGAAAGGCACCTTGTCGATGCTTGCCTCCCAGCCCAGTTCCAGGCCTCCGAGTTCAAAGCCGACGACTGCCGGATAATCCCCTGCGACGGCATGGACATCAGACCGGGTCAGGTCGTCCGTAGCCGCGGAATCCGGAGAAACATGCCATGTATGGCCATATACGAGGTCATCCTGATGTCCATACAATATCATTCCGGCCTCGACGGATGCGGCCATCCTGTCTGCCAGTCCGGAGCATATGGCTGTCCCGGCCGCGGTCTTGTTGCGTCCGCAACCGGTCACAGCGACAGCCAATGAAAAAATGAAGATAGGCTTTAGTATATGATTCATGACTAATTGAATTTCGGTGCTTTGTTATATACTGATTCGAGAGTATATGACGGATCCTCGCTTAGCATTCCCTTGACGAGGAGCTTGACAATTTCCTCTGAATCTCCCATGTAGCCGCCAGTCCCATGGTCTATATAGCCATGGCACTCCTTGCCGGTCGTCTTGGAGCCATTATCCCAGAGGAGTCCCGGGAGTTTGTAGGTGCCCGCAGCCTTGGCCACATACTCCATGTAGTATTTGTAGAAGGCCCATGCCCTGGTGTCGCTCTTGGACCTCATAGAACATCCGAACTCTCCAAGATATACCGGTATGCCCTTTGCCACGAACTGGGAATTGAGCTTATAGAACAAGTCCTTGATATACTTTTCGTCACCCCATGTAGCTTTCTTCCCGGAAGCTCCGGTATGGCCCCAGTCCGAATACTGGGAATCCCCGAGAGTATATTCATAAGGATCATAGCAATGCACGGCCATCATGGTCTTGCCGGCAGGATCCGAAGGGAGCCTGAAATAATCCACCCACGCAGTTCCGGCAGCATATGTAGGAACGCCCAGCCACCTTGTGGCATTATTTCCTCCGGTCGCACGTACGGCGTTCACGAATACCTGGTTCCAATCATTCAGCACATTGCATTGCTTGGAAGGATCTTTCTTGAACTCGGCGCTGCTGCCCCAGCCGCCATCCTGGATTTCATTGAAAGACTCCATCACGAGGAAATCTCCCTTATCCTTGAATTTTTCGGCTATCTGGGTCCATACAGCCGCAATCTTTGCCTTGATTATCTCATTGTCAGCAGCGCTTCTGGTAGCGGTCTTGATGTCGAGCCAATGGTCGTCATTGTTGTTCTCGTCATGATGTGTATTGATTATTGCCACAAGACCGGCCTTCTCAGCAAAGCCCACGACTTCGTATATTCGGTTCATCCAGGTCTCGTCTATCTTGTACTCAGGACCGGGACCGATCATGTTGAGCCAGGTAATCGGTATCCTGACTGACTTGAATCCGGCCTTCTTCACGCCGTCAAATGTAGCCTGGGTAGCTGGACTTGCTCCCCAGCAGGTCTCGTCCGGATAATTGTATTTATCTCCGGCCCATGTGCCGTTGTAGAAAGCGTCGAAATGGTTGCCCATGTTCCATCCGAGCCCGAACAGCCCGAACGCGGGATTGTCCACCGGCTCCAGAGGCTCGTCCGGCTTGACGGCCGCATCCTGGGAGACACTTACCTTAACGTCCTGCACTCCTTTAGAAGAAAGCGTAAGAGTAGCGTTGCGGGGCTCGTAAGTCGTATTCTTAGCCACATTGAGGGTGATCTTGCCCTTGTATGTATCCGAGTTGAACGGTCCCATCTCATAGCTGAGCCAGTCTGCGGAAGAGACCGCAGCAGGCTTTGAAGGAGCCGTAAATGTAATCAGTACGGAAGTACCGTCTGCACCTGAACTTACAGAAGTCTTGTCGACAGTCATAGTCTCGGGCGCCTTGGGGGGAGCCGGCTTGTCAGGTTCATCTTCCTTGCAGGATGGCAGCGAAACGAACATGGCCGCCAGAACCAGCAGATTAAAGTACTTTTTCATATTCTCTTCAGATGTGTTTGGCTGCCGGAGGCGGTATCACCCCCCTCCGGCAAATAAGTTTATGATTTACAGTATGCAAACCTTGTTGATGATCATATCGGAGCCCTGAACGACCATTCCTACCCGGCCGTCACCCTGATAATTGGTGTTAAGTCCGAAATAGTCTCCGGCGGTAGCCAGGATATGGTCGAGCACTTCCTCAGTAAGGGTAAGGGCGATACGTGTGACATCCTTTCCTCCGAGGTTGTCGGTGGTAATGTATGCACCGCCGATCTCAGGGAAGTTCATGTCGGCGTTGGCCCACCAGCCATCATTCAGCTGTGCCTGACCCCAGTTTTCGGTCTGCTCAAGGTAGAAGATAAGCTGAGAGCCCGGCTTTGCTGCCTCGAAGTAGGTCATTGCAAGTCCGAAACGGCCGTCATCACCCCATGTAAGGGCTGTAGGACCTTCGTAGATCGTAACCTCCTGTGGGATATCGCATACGATCTCGATCTTTGTGAAGGTAAGGCCAGAGCCCTGGATGATGATACCGCAGGCAGTCTTGTCTTCGCAGTCACCCTTGTTAGCCTGAATGTTTTCGAGGATTTCCTTTGTAAGCACAACCTCTGTGCAGCGGTCAAGAATTCCGTCAGTGAACCATCCATAGACGTCAGTCGGAACGAGGGTTCCGTTAATGACGGTACCTGCCGGATCGTCGAAATTGATTCCGGTCCAGTTACCATAGTTGAGCTGGGCCTGATCCCACTGCTGATCAACCTGAGTGTAGTAGAATCTGAGCTTGCTGCCTGCAGGGATACCGGTGAACGACGCTGCCGGCACGGTTACACGGCCGCCGTCATTCCAGGTGATCTGCAGAGAGCCTTCCCATACAGTCATAATGTCCTGCTCGAGGAGGACGTCGATTGTCTGAGGACATGTCTCGACATCGCCGGAGAGAAGGTGGAAATACATGCTGTATGTTCCTACCTTGTTCCAAGGCATTACGAACTGGATTTCATCATCGGAACGAAGGTTGTACTTCGATACTTTCTCTTCACCGATATAGATGTTCTCGATCATCATGAAGTTCTCGCCCTTGAGGGTCACGATAGCTCCGATATGCTCTGCGGCAGGCATGTCGTTCACGATGATGAATGAATCATAGCTGAGAGTGATGGCATCCTCCGGCTCCACTTTCTCGCCATTGGCTAGAGTAAGGACGAGCTTTCCTGAAACTGAAGTATTGGCGGTCTGTACGACGATCTTCTCAGCCTCTGCAGTGAACTCGACCGGCTTTCCGCCGAGAGTTACTCCGGTGACAAGGTCGAGGTCAGTACCGGTCACGGTAATGGTCTCTCCAGCCATGAGCTCCACAGGAGCCACGGCAGTAACTGCCGGATGGACGAGAGTATAAGCGACGGTCACATTTTCGCCGTTTGCCATGTTGAGAGCGATGTCACCCTCTGTGGCAGCAGCAGGAACGACAACCTTGATAATGCCGTCAGCGAGCTCGAACTCGCAGTTTGCAGCTGCAGGGAAATCCACTCCGGTAACGACATCGAGGTCAGAGCCGCTTATTTCGAGAGTTGCACCAGCCTTGACAGGAGCAGGAGCGGCAGCGAGTCCGGTAGGAATTACCATCTCAATTTCTCCGGCCACGAACTCCTTGCCAGCATGGCTGACAGCCTTGACTTCGCCGGACTTGGCGCCTGCTGGTATAGCGAGACTGATCTCGGTAGCGTCTTCATTGAGGGTAAGCGCGGTAACTTCAGCTTCACCTTCGAACACGACCTTATCGATCATGTCGAGGAATGAACCGGTAATGGTAGCAGCGCCTTCAGGCTTGGCAACCTCGACAGCGAGAGACTTCACGGTAGGGTCACCTATCGTAAGGTCAGCCTCTGAATAGAGGAGGTTGGCAATCTTGCCTTCGTCTGAAAGGATGATCTTTCCGGTGATGGCCTTTGAAGGGACCTTGAAAGAAGCCTCATGACGGCCGTTATGAGCGATTTCGGTCACGATAGCGCCGCCCTCGAAGGTAACGCTCTTCACGAGGTTCATATAGTCGCCTTTGACAGTGATCACGTCGCCAGGCATAGCCTCTGCAGGAGAGAAGCTGTCAAAGATGATAGGCTCGGTATAGGTAAGTTCCGACTGGGTGAGGAGCACCTTCCCGTCCTTGGACTTGAGGGTCACTTTTCCCACCTCAGCGCCCTCTACAGGGAGCTGGATGCGGATTTCTGAAGGATTGCCGGAGCTGACCACCTCTATGTCAGTGATGGCTTCGAGTCCAGGAACGGATACCTCGACGATCTTGTCGAGATTACTTCCGAAGAAACGAAGTGTAGCTCCGCGCATCACCGGATTAGGTCCGAATGACGCCAGTTTCACGTCCTTGTCGGAATACTGGGCGGTATCAAGTTCTTTGGAATCACATCCAGAGAGCCCGAGAGCCAGCACGCAGGCGGCAAGAATGGCTGAAATACTGAATATCTTTTTCATAATGAGCTTCATTTAATATTATTCATTTGGAACCACACGGATATTGTCGATTGCAATCTGCGGCGAGCAGGCAGTACCGTCGACGCCACCGTTCCATACGAAGAATGAAAGACCGGTCAGGTATGACTTGTCAAAGTTGGTAGCGCATTCCTTGTTGTCCGGAGTCTTGGTGAAAGAAGACAGAGGAACGCTCACTGTAACCCACTTGTCAGCAGTGTCGTAAGATCCGCCGTTGGTAGTCCAAGGCTGCCAGATGGCACGAGGGAATGAATCATCGCTATAGTAGTTGTTGTTAGCCGATCCGTAGGTGACACTGGCGTCATTTGAGAACATGAGCTGCATGCCGGAAGCCATCCAAGGGTTTGTCGAAGGCACGAGAGCCTCGAACTTGAGCACAAGTCCTGAAACTCCGTACGTGTTGATATACTCGGCGAACTCAGGACGGAGAGAAAGGGCATCTGTGTCTGTTCCTTCCTCAGGCCAGTAGTTGAAGCAGAACTGGTCTTCAGCCCATGCGTCAGTGCTGCCAGGACCGAGATCCGCGCCACCAAAGTAGAGGTATGCACCGTCAATGGCTGCCCATGCATCGTCTCCGGAATTATGGACGACACCGTTACGCCAGCCGTGACCGGCAGCAAGACCGCCGTGGCTTCCATCCCAGTCAAACAGGATATTCCTGCTGTCTTTGTACATGAAGCGGCTCTTTCCAGTACCGGAGAGAGTAGTTACGTTTACATAGCCAGGCTGAGCGCCGAAAGGAACAGGGAAGCTGACTGAAGTGGAACCGTTGAATACGATATCATCATGAGCGACCTCAGCGCCTGCGAAGGCTATCTTCAGAGGTGTTGCTGCATCATCGATGAGGAAATCACCGTAGATAGTAACCATCTCTCCTTCCGCTGCCCACTCGTTGGACATCGAGTTCACCTTCGGAACCGGAGGAAGGACTGCGAAATCGAAAGTAACCGTATCGGAAGCGGAGGTGATCATGTAGATCTTGTCCGTCTGCACTGCAGGCATGTTCTTAGGCACGGATACCAGGAGAGTATTGTCAGTGATGTAGCTTGTGTTGAGGGTAGCCTGCTGGTCGTTGAACCAGAGCTCCACAACACTTCTGAGGTTCTTTCCGAGAAGGCATACTACCTCATCCATGTAAGCCTGGGTGATGTTGACGTCCTTGTCGGCATATCTGACGGAATAAACGGTAGGCTTTCCGTCAGCCACCTTGTAACGGTCCGGATAGTCAATGCTGTCGCAAGCTGCAAAGGAAGCAAGCGCGAGCACTGCCGAAAGACCTGTAATAATTCTGTTTATAGATTTCATCATTACGTCAGATTAAAAGTTATAATGATACTCCTCACGAACGTCAACATGGGACGCAACGGCATCGGAAGCCATGTTCTTGTTGAACACCACGTCTTCAGTCGGGAAAGGAAGGGTAAAGCTTGAAGCTGTCACGTTAGGATTGTCCTCGGCATTGTTATACTCCACTGAAGAAGCATCCCAGGTGCCGGAATAATCGAAGGCGTCTCCGACATAGGCTTTCCATACATCGTCAAGACCATCCCAGTGGGACCTTCTCTGAGCCTTGAGCTCTGCGATGCAGGCATCCATGTCATAGTATGAACGGCGTACATAGTCATACCAGCGGTCACCCTCTCCGGCGAGCTCGAGACGACGCTCCTTCCAGATATCTTCGAATGTCACGGATGTGAGAGGATCCACGCCAGCACGCTCGCGAACGTAATTGACATACTCGAGAGCTGCAGGAGCATTGCCGGTAAGAAGGCTTGCCTCAGCGTAGATGAGATATACGTCAGCGAGACGGAGGAGGTGGGTAGGAAGCTGATAAGCCATGTTCTGAGGAGTTCCGAGTCCGGCCTGCTCATGGTCGTAGTTGTCTCCATAGAGATGCTTAACGTTGTTTGAGCCGGTCTGGCACTGCATTGAACCGCCAGGACCACCTTTTCCATATTCTGTATCATAGATGAAGCGGAGGTAATCGAAACCGCCCCTGTCAGTCCAGAAGTAATCATACTTGTCGCCAGGGAGCATCATGGTAGCCTTGCGACGGCTGTCCTTCTCGCCTACGCGCTCTGCAGGATTCTGCACTGCGCTCACGCCGAAAGCATCGCCGAGATCCACTGAAGGACCGCCCCAGCCGCCCCAGCAGTCACCCTGGTCGCTGAATCCAACCATAGCGAGGTCGCTCTGGAGAGTATTCTGCTGTGTCCAAGGGTTACGGCCTACGCTCCATTCCCAGGAGATAAGGCACTCGCCTGTGGCGTTGAATCCGGAAAGACGGAAGAGGTCGGAATAAACAGGAAGAAGAGTACGTCCTGAATGGTCGATCACGTCCTTGGCATACTTGGCAGCCTGCTTGAGGTCATCCTGGTTCAAAGATCCGGAAAGACCGGCCTTGGTAAGATATACCTTTGCGAGGAGAGCCTCTGCTGCATAGTAGTCGATTCTCTCATAGTTGGCAAAACCAGAAGTCTTCTTAGGAAGAAGATCCATAGCCTTCTCGAGAGTCATGATGATATACTCATATACGTCGGCACGCTCAACCTTGGTCACGGTATTGTATCCGCCGCTGTTGAGGAGGTCGGTATTGTTGTGTATGATCGGAACTTCGCCGAAAGTACGCACCATGAAGAAGTAAGCGAAAGCCTTCCATGTGAGAGCCTCACCGATATACTTCGACTTGGCTGCCTGTGAAGGGCCGCTTGCATTCAGTATATTGTCGATCACGGTATTGGCATGGCCGTTCACTGCCCAGAGGGAGTAGGACATGTTGACCAGATCCTGGTCGGTACCGTTGGTAGAGAAATCCATATATGGAGATGAGCCCCAGTACATGTTTCCTGACATGACCTCACCGATCTTGATGAAGCCGCGCTGGAAATCATACCAAGGAGAGTTGTACAGGTAGTTGACACCCTGTTCGCACTGTTCGTCAGTCTTGTAGAAGTTGCTGACGTTGTAATTGTCCTCAGCAGGTCTGTCCAGGAATTTCTCGCAGGATGCGAAAGCAAAAGCTGCGGCAATTGCTGTAAGGCCTTTGATGATATTATAGATTTTCATATTCCTTCGCATTTTAGAATGTCATGTTCAAACCACAAGAATAGATGGTTGGTGAAGGATAACGGCCGTTATCCACGCCATAGGTCAGACCGGTTGAGTCCTGCGTGCTTGCGCCGACCTCAGGGTCGAATCCGGTATACTTCGTAAAGGTGTAGAGATTCTGGATATTTACATATACGCGGAGATTCTCCACCTTGAGCCTGTTCAGGAACGACTTAGGAACATTGTACCCGAGGGTAATGTTCTTGATACGGATATATGATCCGTCCTCGACGTAACGGTCGCTCAGGCGGTCGTTGTCGTTAGGGTCGTTGATGCTGGCACGAGGAGTCTTGGTTCCAGGATTGAGCAATTTGACATTGTCGATATGGTCATACCACTTTGAACCGTCTGCATAGACCACGCTTTCGTCGATCGGAGCGAGGATGGCCCTGTCAGCCACACCGCCGTTGATCTGGTTGGTCCATGAGCTGTTCATGTGGGTAAGAGGAATTGATGTGTAGTTGAGCACCTTGTTGCCGTAGCTTCCGTTGATGAAGACGTTGAGGTCGAAATTCTTCCAGGTAAAGGTGTTGCTCCATCCGAAGGTGAACTTAGGAAGAGGATTTCCGATATCGGTACGGTCCTTCTCGTTGATCACGCCATCCTTGTTGAGGTCCTCGAACTTGAGGTCTCCGACCCATACGGTGTTGCTGCGTGAGTATTCGCCGTTTGAAGGATATTTCTCCGCCTTAGGAGAATTCTCGATATCCTCGACTGATTTATAGACACCGGCCACCTTGTATCCATAGAAGTTGTACAGAGGCTTGCCGATCTCGGAGATACATACGACGTCTGACCACTGGCCATAACCTACGAGCGAAGCGTTCTCGGTGCCGGCAAGGCTCAGGAGCTTGTTCCTGTTGAAGGAAATCTGGAAGTTGCTGTCCCAAGCAAAGACTCCCGTAGAAACAGGGTGGGTGTCGAGAGTAACCTCAAGACCCTTGTTCTCGATAGAACCGAAGTTGCCCTTAGGAGCTGCAAGTGCAGAAGAACTGTTACCCTGGGTACCCATGTATGAAGGAAGCTGCATGGACATGAGCATGTCGTCAGATCTCTTATAGTAACCGTCGACGGTAAGGTTGAGCTTGTTCTCGAGGAAACTGAGGTCGAGACCTACGTTATACTGAGTCTGGCTCTCCCAGCGGATACCGGTGTTAGGGATATTTGCAGGTCTGTAACCCATACCGAGGGCTGAAGGCATGCGGCTGATAGAAGCGCCCCATGCATATCCGCCGATATTGGAGTTACCGGTCTGGCCCCATCCGAGACGGAGCTTTCCGTTGTCCACGATACCCTTGAGACCTTCGAGGAACTTCTCGTTGGTGAACTTCCATGCCACTGCAACAGAATGGAAGCCTGCCCAGCGGTTCTTAGGGCCGAAGTTGGATGAACCATCATAACGATAGGTATAGGTAAGGAGATAACGGTCGTCGTAGTTGTAGGTCTCACGGGTGAAGAATGAAGCCATCGCTGCGCTGCCGAATCCGGAAGAGATCGAAGGTGTTCCACCACCGAGGGCCACATTGTGGACATCGTTTGAAGGAAGCTTAGTATGGGCGCCCTGGAGGTAGCTCCAAGATGACTCCCAAGCCTCCTGTCCTATCATGGCGGTGACGCTATGCTTTCCGAAAGTATTGACGTATGTCAGGTAGTTCTTCACCTGCCAGAACAAGTTGCTGTTCTTCTGGGAGCTCATGCTGTTGGTATCCCTTGTCCAGCCTCCGAGATCCACGGTAGGTTTGAACCTTGTGGCTGTAGAGCCGCTGACGTCGAAACCCAGCTCAGTCCTGAAAGTGAAATGCTTGATAGGAGTAAGCTCGGCGAATACGTTACCATTGAGTTTCTTACGGTTGAGCAGGATCTCATCCATCATGGCGAGGGCAACCGGGTTAGGGTTGGTATAGCCTTCACGCACGGTTGAAGAGAATTCGCCATAGACATCATATACAGGGATATCAGGAATGGTCGTAAGAGAGTAGGTGATGATACCTTCGTTACCGTCGGCAAGCTTAAGGTTATCGTTCGTATTCGCGAAAGTAAGGTTGAGTCCGAGCTTGAACCATTCCTTCACCTGGGCGTCGAGGTTAGCCCTGAGGGTAAGACGGTCGAAGTTGGAACCGATGATAGTACCTTCCTGGTCCATAAATGAACCTGACACATAGTACTGTATCTTGTCCGAACCACCCTGCACGCTGAGCTGGTGCTGATGCTGTAAGGCCGTGCGGAAGATTTCATCCTGCCAGTTGGTACCCTTTCCGAGAAGGGAAGGAGTAGCGTAATATGGGTTGGCCTGATAGATTTCGCCGCTTTCCACGAGAGTGTTGTAGTACTGGGCGAATTCACGGAGATTCATCATGTCCAGACGCGTGGTCTGCTGAGAGTAGGCGGTCATGCCGTCATAGGAGATCTTGGCATCATCTTTCTTACCATGCTTCGTAGTGATGAGAACTACGCCGTTGGCACCCTGGGCTCCGTAGATCGCAGTTGCAGAGGCATCCTTGAGGATTTCCATGCTGACGATATCGGAAGGGTTGATGGTTGACAGAGGGGAAATGGTAGAAACCTTACCGTTTCCAAGGGCGTCTCCGAGACCGAAGTCAGCACCGGAGTTGCCGCCACCCTGCATGATTACGCCGTCGATGACGTAGAGAGGTTCTGCATTGGCATTAATTGTAGCCTGTCCGCGGACGCGGATGCTTGAAGAAGAGCCAGGTGCTCCGGAAGTCTGCACTGCAGTCACACCGGCGGCACGTCCCTGGAGGGACTGGTCGAGGTTGGTGATGATTGATCCCTTGAGGTCATCCTCCTTCATTGAAACGGAGGCGCCTGCAAGGTCGCTTCTCTTCATAGTACCATAACCGACTACGACGATTTCGTCGAGCAGCTCGGCATCTTCAGCGAGGACAATGTTGATGAGGCTGCGTGAGCCCACAACAACTTCCTGTGCTTTGTAACCGATGGACGAGAACACGAGCGTGGCTTCTGGGCCCGCTGCAATCTCATAGCGTCCATCAAGATCTGCAACGACACCGTTACCGGTGCCTTTCACCATTACGCTGGCACCTATGACGCCCTGACCGGAGTTGTCTGTAATTCTACCGGTCACCTTGTTCTGCGCCATAAGCGAGAATGCTCCGAAGAGCATCAGCATACATGTTAATAGCTGTCTTTTCATGCTACTGATTTTTGTTGTTAATAATTAGGTGTGTTATATATTTTTATTGAAAAAATCCGATCTGGCAGCCCACCACTGAGGATATCTCTCGAGATGGTGACCGGATAACGGCACACATAGCCATTGCTTCTCCGAGGTTATGTGGTTGAACCCTGAGAAGTTCGTATGGGGAGGACAGACGGAGTCCTGGAGGCCGAAGCCCATGAGCACAGGACATCCGATCCTGTCCGTGAAGTTTTTCACGTCGAAGTATGACAAAGTCTTGTAGAGTTCTTCTTCCGGAATACCTTTCGCCCTGGCCGCAGAGAGAACTTCCTCGCCCGGCCACTCGGCAATCTCGAAATAATCGCGGAAATCCGAGAGGAACGGGACGAAAGGGGCGATGGCGCGCAGCCTGTTGTCAAGGGAAGCTGCCACAAGAGTGAATGCGCCGCCCTGGCTGCCGCCTTCGGCATATATATGGTCCATGTCAGTCTGTGGCAGAGAAGCCACGAAATCTATGGCCCTGACGCAGTCCAGGAATGCTCCGCGATAATAATATGTATTCTTGTCAGCAAGACCGCGGGTCACCCATCCCTGTCCGGGAGTACGGTTGAAGCCCTGGTCTCGCACGCTGAGAGTAAACTCGATCACGTCCGGCTCAGCCGAAGGATCGGCATACCAGACATCAGAGCCGTATCCCATGTAGGAGATACGGGCAGCGAACTTTCCTTCTTTGTTCGGAAGATACAGCAGGCCTGAGATTTCCTTGCCGCCAAACGACTTCATGTCAACACGGTAAGCGCTCCTGTCGCCGTTGGAATGATCCTTCAGCAGTGTCATCCTTGCATTCATGGGAACCTTTGAAAGCTGCTTTAGATTATCCTCCCAGAACTCGTCAAAGTCCGGCTGCTTGTCCTGTGGAGACACTATTTTCTCCGGGTCGCAACCTACAATGAAACACTTATCGAGCGGGTTGTCAGCACTCAAACTTGCGACCACCTTATAAAAACCAGCCTTGAGCCCGAGGTCGAAGCAGAGAGTGTCGACACCCTTCCTAAGGTTGGCGGTCTGACTGAAATCGGCGAAGCTTTCCCCTTTGTCAGTGGACACCTTTACATATATCTGGACACGGCCTTTGAAACCGTTCTGGGAGTTGACTGCCACTCTGAGAGGCTTCTGGTCCTCTTCGGTAAACATCCAGTCATCCTCAAGTACAGCCTCCACATTCGCACCCGCAGCAAGAGCCGAAGCTGCATTGCGGATAATGGCGAGTGTACTGCTATCCCTGAGGAACACGGAATTCAGGCCCTGCTCCTCCTGGGCAGGGTCTCCCGCGTAGTCGTCGCCCTTCTGCCAGTATTTGTGGGCAGGCACGGCCAGTCCTCCCCAGCTCCAGAAATTGGCGCCGGCGAGCTTGCCTCCAGTCTTGCTACTCTCGATGACCTTGGAGAAAAGGAAGTCGTAATACCTGTCGCGACCAGTGACCGGAGATCCCGGGACGAACTTCATGTCATCCCTGGGAAAACCGAATTCTTCTATTACAAGGGGCTTGCAGAGACTGTCCGCAACCGCAAGATGAGCCGCAATATACTCGGCCGTATTGTTCTCGGCAGTCTCGATATCCCACTGGGGAGCCTCCTTCCCCACCCAGCTCCAGTTGTACGGCCAGATATGGGCGGTAATATAATCGATGTCAGGACATTCATTCAGACGGCGGAAGAGTTCAGGGCTCATTTCACAGCCCCAGATACCCTCGTTGCCGGTAGAGACCATATGGTTCGGGTCGATTGACTTTATGATGGCGGCAGCCCTGGAAATCCAGCTGACAAAACCATCCTGCACCTCCGGGTCGGACGAGAAGCACCTCGGTTCATTACCGATCTGCCACGAGAAGATTGCCGGATCCTCGCTGTAAGGCTTCCCGGTAACGCTGTTCACTCGCGACACCACGGTACGGAGATGATTCTCGAACAGCTCCTGGGCCCTGGCATTCGTGGCATACTGGGCCATCTGCTCCATGAACGGACCGTATCCTTCGATCGAAGGGATGATGGCCTTTCCGGCACCGGCCCACTCCAGATACATCCCATAGCCGCCGGACCATTCCCATGAATTATTTACATACAGGACAGCCTTCATTCCCCTCTTTCCGAGTTCGGACATGAAATAGTCAAGGCCTTCGAAGAGTTTCTCGTCATAGACGCCCGGTTCCTTCTGCAGGGTAGGGTCTACCCTCGTAGGAATGCCGTCAGGACCGTCTCCGCCCACGAGGACGCGAAGATTGTCAAGCCCCAGGGCATGAAGCGAATCGAGCTCTGCGGCAAGTCTGTCACGGTCCCCATATTCGGAACCTAAAATGCCGCCATACCAGAAATTGGTACCTATGTAATAATAAGGATGTCCGCCAAGAACGAAAACGCCATCGTCAACTCTGACGATGTCTTTTTTCATAGGCTGGCACGAAAAGATCGTGAAGAATACGGCTAAAGCCGGGAGCAATCTCTTTAAAATCATGTGGTTTAAAGATAAATCTATACTTGTTTAGTACATTGCAAATTTAGCATGCAACGTTTTATACAACAAATACAAAATTATCAAAAACCGATACTTTTCCGCCTACTATACAAATACCTTGTTTTTCCTGAACAAAGTCCTGAATTCACGCGGCGTGTAGCCTCTTTTTGACTTGAAAAGACGATTGAAATTCGACAGGTTGTTGAACCCGCAGCTATAGCAGATCTCGGAGATGTTCTGGGTCGTATCCACAAGAAGCCGGGCCGCATTTCCGAGACGGATGTCTATGATATAGTCGATCACCGTCTTTCCCGTACGGGCCTTGAAAAAACGGCTGAACGCCGACTGGCTCATGCCGACCAGCGAGGAAAGGCTTTCCAGGGAAATCTGTTCCGAATAGTGGGCCCCGACATATTGCTTCACCTTCAGCACCCTCCGGCTTTCGGTATCCGACACGCTGCGGGCGAAGGCCGAGCTGGCCAGTACCCTGCTGTCAGGAGCAAGCGAAAGGTCATACAACAATCTCAAAAAGTGCTGAAACTGATCGAATTTGTCCGTCTCATGCGGGAGGGCGTCAAGAACCGAATAGACCTTCATGATTGTCGACATCGAGAACGTCAGCCCGTTCCTGGCCAGTTCGAACATGTGCAGGATAGACGAGAACTGGTTCCTCACCAGGATGCTTTCGGAGAATATCTCAGGCGCGAACTGGATGGTAATCTCGCGCACATCTTCCGAAGTACAGCTGCCCTGCTCCCATGCATGTTCCAGATCGCCTCCGGCTATAAGGGTAAGTTCATATTCCCCGATTTCCTCGACGCTGTCTCCTACGACACGACGGACTCCGCGTCCATGTTCGACAAAGTTCAGCTCGTATTCCTTATGCCTGTGCAGAGGGAACATGAACTCCGTCTTATGCCTTTCCACTATATAAAAGCAATCTTTCTCCGAAAGAGGTGGTATTTCCGTAATTACCGTACTCATAAACAGTGAGTTACATTGAATTTTCCGTAAATATAGTATAAAAATGTCAAAAAAGTATCATTTCAGTATAAGTTTTCTTATATTTGCCTTCGATTATGGAAAAAGACGAACTCTACATGAAGGAAGCGCTCAAGGAAGCGCGGGCAGCCCTGGCGGAAGACGAGATTCCGATCGGAGCGGTAATCGTATGCAAAGGCAGGATAGTAGGAAAAGGCCACAACATGACTGAAAGGCTGAACGATCCCACGGCCCATGCCGAGATGATAGCCATCACCGCTGCTACGGAGGCTCTTGGAGGCAAATACCTCAACGAATGTACGCTCTACGTAACAGTAGAGCCGTGTCCGATGTGTGCCGGAGCGCTGAACTGGGCCCAGATCGGCCGGATCGTCTATGGAGCGATCGATCCGAAGCGGGGGCATTCGCTTTTCACTCCTTCGCTTCTGCACCCGAAGACCGAAGTTGAAGCCGGAGTGCTCGCAGAGGAATGCGGTTCCATGGTAACGGAATTTTTCAGGAACAAACGACAATAACGGACGACAACAATGACAGGAGACGACTACAAGATCATCAGCGACACCACAGAGAACGGTGTCAGACACATAACGGCCATCCCGAGCAGCCTGGTATGCAGCCAGCAGATCGACTTCGACATAATAGACGGCAAGGTCCGCAATCTCGCCTACGTAAGGGGCTGCAACGGCAACCTCCAGGCGATCGGACGGCTCGTGGAGGGAATGGACATAAAAAAAATAGTTGACACCCTTTCAGGCGTCAACTGTAATTTCAGGGGAACATCCTGCACTGACCAGCTCGCAAGGATTCTTTCGAGTCTCTAGCGCCTCTGGGCCATGCCGAGATAATAAAGCAAAGTCGCTATCGAGCCGATGGCGGCGATTACGTATGTATAAGCGGCCCACTTGAGGGCGTCTGCAGCCTGCGGACGAGTCTCCCCGTCAACGAGATGCGAAGCCTCAAGCCACCGCACAGCCCTTGAGCTGGCATTTATCTCCACCGGAAGAGTCACGAGACTGAACAGGGTCGAGAATGCGAACATCGCGATACCCAGATACAGCAGGGCCGGAGTAATCTTTATCAGAAGCACTCCGAGCAGCAGCACCCACTGCACAATGTTGTTCGAGAAAGACACGACAGGGACCAGGGCCGAGCGCATCTTCAGAGGAGCATATCCGACAGCATGCTGGACCACATGGCCGCACTCATGGGCAGCCACGGCAGCCGAAGCCACGGACATTCCGTAATAGACATCTTCGCTAAGGTTGACTGTCTTGTTGACAGGATTATAATGGTCGGTCAGAGTACCTTTGATACAGGTGACCTTGACGTCCGTGATTCCGTTTTCCTGAAGCATCCTGGCAGCCACCTGGGCTCCTGTCAGGCCTGACCTGAGGGGAACTTTCGAGTATTTGCCGAACTTGCTCTTCAGCACTGCCTGAACGATGAAACTCAGCACCATCACGGCAATCAATATAAACCAAATATTCATATTCTTACGTTTTTATCTGGTTCCAGTTTACTGCATAATCCGAGCCACCGCCTGGAAGAAATGCGAAAAACTGTAACCTATATCGGAGAAAATTGGTAAATTTGTATTCTAATTTCAAGTGGAATGAATAGGGTTGATGATTTTTCAAGGCTGGAACTGAACCTGACAGGCTGTATGGAAAACTACAGATATTTCAGGTCCAGACTGGAGCCGGCGACAAAACTTCTTGTGCTCGTAAAGGCAAACGCCTACGGGCATGGAGCCGTCGAGTTCGCAGCCATGATGCAGCGCGCGGGAGCCAACTATCTCGCCGTCGCCTACCCTGTCGAAGGCATCGAACTCCGCAAGGCCGGTATCAGCCTCCCTATCCTCGTCCTGACCGCAGGCACAGACTTCTTCAACGAGATCATCGACAACCGCCTGGAGCCGGGAATCCCTAACCTGTATGCCCTCCAGATACTCTGCGGCATCCTCAGGCAGCGCGGAATCAAGGACTATCCGGTCCATATCAAACTCGACACCGGAATGCACAGGCTCGGTTTCATGACCAGCGAGCTCGCAGCCCTCACGGAATTCCTGAAGACATGCAGCGAAGTCAAGGTCAAGTCGGTCTATTCGCATCTCGCCGTATCCGAAGATCCGGAACAGGATGCATTCACCCTCGGCCAGATCTCGATGTTCAAGGAAAATGCCGACAGGATCGCCTCCGAGATAGGCTACAAGCCGATGTACCATGTGCTCAACTCAGCCGGCATCGAGAGATTCCCGCAGTACCAGTTCGACATGGTCCGCCTCGGCATCGGAATCTACGGAATAAGCGCCCTCCCGGGCGTAAGGCTGGCTCCGGTAGCATCCCTGAAGTGCAAGATTCTCCAGATCAAGACGCTGAAGCCGGAAGACGGCACGATCGGATACGGAAGATTCGGACATATCGCCCCTGAGGGCACGGTCATCGCGACAATCCCGGTAGGATACGCAGACGGCATCGACCGCCATCTCGGACGCGGCAACGCCTCATTCTCCCTCAACGGCCACAGAGTCCCGACTATCGGAAACATATGCATGGACATGTGCATGCTGGACATCACCGGAGTTGACGCCAAGGTCGGAGACACCGTGACCATCTTCGGCGAGGACCCGACAGTCAACGAGCTTGCGGACATTCTGGGCACAATCCCGTACGAGATTCTCACCAGCGTCCCGAGGCGCATCGAAAGGATAGTTGTTCGCTAATATTTTTTTCCTTATCTTTGCAACCCTAAAAAGGTACTGAGGTATGGTGTAATGGTAGCACTAGGGATTTTGGTTCCCTCAGTAGAGGTTCGAACCCTCTTACCTCAACTATTCAAAACCACATGGACATGGGAAAGGCATACATTTTCCTGGCTGACGGATTCGAAGAAACCGAAGCCCTCACCACCCTCGACATTCTGCGCAGGGGAAAAATCGAAGCATACACAGTCTCAATTACCGAAGACATATATGTGACCAGCTCCCACGGAATCACCGTTGTGGCTGACATGGGCCGTTCCGACTTCAGCGAAATCGACATCGATGAAAAAGACGCCATGATCTTCCCGGGAGGAATGCCAGGTTCCAAGAAACTCGCAGCCGACACCCCTCTGATCGGTCTGATGAATGTCCATTATGAAGGCGGAGGACTCGTGGCGGCAATCTGCGCAGCCCCGGGACTCGTAGCCACCCAGCTCAAGGGAATCGAAGGCAAGAAAGCCACCTGCTTTGACGGATTTGAAGAGAACCTCGCCGCCAGCGGCATGGAATACGTCAAGGCCCCGACAGTCACCGACGGCCAACTCATCACTGGAAGAGGAGCCGCATTCGCCATAGAATTCGGTCTCGCCATACTCGAAAAGATGGGAGGAAAGGAAGCTGTCGAGAAGGTCAGGACAGCCTTACTTATCTAAGCTAAGATATTTACGCACGATACGGCCCTTTCGGTCTGTCTCCAGTATGAACGGGAGCACGGACAGGTCAAACGACTCCAGAAGTCTCCGGCCTTCGTCAGGATATGAGTCCATGATCTCGTCCATGCCTACAAGCAGGATGTTCACATCCCTGTCGGCGGACAGTTTCTCCGCAGCGGCGAGGTCGGACTCGCAGACAGGGCAGCCTGCGGTATGGAATATCACGTAATTAGTCTTCTTTCGCAGGATGCGGCGTAATTTCTTATGTACAGAGAGAGGAGATTTTCCGGCTCTCAGCTGCGTCCCGTGCACTTTCAGATCAGGAATCCGAGAACCGACGGGAGCCAGGGAAAGCATCCCGCGGAGATTCTCGGCCATACTTACCACATTCATGGAGTCATCCGGAAATCTCCAGATGTCAGGGCGGGACAGGATAAGGCTGTCAACCACATAAAGTTCGGCTTCTTTGTACGCCTCTCCCCTCTTGCCAGCCAGATAATAGAGCATGTCTCCTGCCATCTGCCTGAAGCCTGCGGAATCGGCCGCATGCAAAGTGACTTCTCCGAGCTTTCCGGCGACGTACTTTATGTCATCAGCCTTGAGTTCTTCGCCCAGACTTCCCATGACCATATCGAAATATGATTCCGAAGACTCGGATCCATAGGCCTGTCCAAGGTCCTTAGCCGAATCGAGCATCCTACCGAGGGCCAGGGCGTCCAGTCCCCTGCCCACGATAATTCCGTTCTTGTCTATAAGGAACATGCGCGGAGTCTGAAGCACTCCGTATTTTCGCTGGAAGTCGGACTCCATCGACGGATCGCTGAAATGCAGCACCCGCATATTCTCATCGGCAAAGCCAAGGCTCCTGCGAGCCTCCGTCCATGACCTGGCATCGTCCCCGGAATTGAAAGCAATGAAATCTACAGGATATGATTTCTTGGAGAACAGCTGTCCCAGAAGCCTCGTCTGTACCTTGCAGACCGCGCAGTCCGGAGCATATATATACAGGATTCTGTATCTGTCTGAGAGCCCCAGAGGCACCCTCACGCTATTCCCGAGAGTATCCACGGCCGTAAGTTCAGGAGCACGGCATCCTATCAGGGACTGACGGTTGAACTCAGCGAATATCTTCGCATTCATCAGGTCCAGCTCATCATTGAAGGCGGCCTTTCCCGGAGCGAACCAGCTGTCAGTAAGATAAATGGCCACAGCCTCGTCCCCCATCAACTTCGAGCCCATGAAATGGGAATACAGCCTGACGGCGACATGGTTACGGACCCTGTCCGTGGTACATGAGGAAAGCAGGAAATCGCATTCCTTCTTCTTGACTTCGACGGACTCCGTCTCAAGCGCAGAGAAGTAAGCCTCCAGCTTGCCGTCCAGCGCGGCAATCTGCAGGGAATCCGAATCCTGGGCATGCAGGGCAAGGGACAGGAATGCGGTAAGGAATATCAGCCAGAACTTACGCATCATGATCCGGAAGCACCACTCCCTCCGGAAGGAATAGAGAAGTATCTCCCTTATGTTTCAGGATATCCCTTACGGCAGAAGAAGATATGTGAGCAAATTCCTGTGCCGTCGGGATTATTATGGTTTCGATCTCCGGAGCAAGTCTCCTGTTGGCATCGGCAATGGCCCTTTCATTCTCGAAGTCGAGCATGTTGCGTACGCCCCTGACAATGTGCGCGATGCCATGCTCGCGGCAGGTGTCGATGGTCAGTTTGTCATATTTGATGATTTCGATGCCCTTCATGCCGCGTACAGCCTGACGTATGATGTCCATTCGCTGGTCCATGGTGAAGAAACCGCGCTTATCCTGGTTGACGCCGACTGCAATGACGATTTCGTCGAACATTGTCAGCGCCCTGCGGAGTATGTTCAGATGACCTGCGGTAAACGGATCGAAGGATCCCGGAAATAAAGCTTTTCGTGTCATAATTGCCAATTGACAGGGCTCTTGCCCTCTTTTATGAGAAGTTCGTTGGTTCTGGAAAAATGTCTGCACCCGAAGAAGGCTCCTCCGGCGAGCGGAGAAGGATGGGCTGCCTCGAGCACATGGTGACGGGTAGTGTCGATGAGAGCCTTCTTGCCGCGGGCAAAATTACCCCAAAGCAAGAAAACGACTCCCTCGCATTTGTCTGAGATGCATTTTATCACGGCATCCGTGAATTCCTGCCAGCCGATGGCCTTGTGCGACCCGGCCTCTCCGGCACGGACGGTAAGCATAGCGTTCAGCAGGAGGACGCCCTGACGGGCCCAGGCCTGAAGGTCCGGATTGCCGCTCATGGTAATCCCAAGATCGGTCTGTATCTCTTTGAATATATTCTTGAGAGAAGGAGGAGCAGGCACGTCCGAAGGCACCGAGAAAGAAAGTCCCATGGCCTGACGCGGGCCATGATACGGATCCTGACCGAGGATCACGACCTTCACCTCAGGGAGCGGAGTAAGCTCGAAAGCCTTGAAGATAAGGCTTCCCGGAGGATAGATAACCTTTCCGGCATCCTTTTCATCATGAAGGAAGCGCACGAGCGAGGCGAAGTACGGTTTCTCGAACTCGTCGCGGAGCGCTTCTTTCCATGTATGTTCTATATTGACATCCATTATTCAAAGATATAATTGATCACGTCGTCAATAGTCTTGACATACACAAAGGTAAGACCTTTTACGTAAATTTCCTTTATATCTTCAATATCTTTCCTGTTCTCCTCTGAAATAATGATGGTCGTCACGCCGGCCCTCTTGGCTGCGAGAATCTTCTCCTTGATGCCTCCGACAGGCAGCACGCGTCCCCTGAGGGTCATTTCGCCGGTCATGGCAATTCCGCTGCGGACTTTCTTTCCGCGCAGGGCGGAAACTATGGAGCTGACCATGGTGATACCCGCCGAAGGACCGTCCTTAGGAACCGCGCCTTCAGGCACATGCACATGGACATCCCTCTTAGAGAATTCCTCGTAAGTCATTCCCGCGAGCTGAGGATGGGCTTTCACATACTGATAGCCGATAGTGGCTGACTCCTTCATCACATCGCCGAGGTTTCCGGTCATCGAGAGGACTCCCTTGCCTTCGCTTACGGACGTCTCGATAAAGAGGATCTCGCCGCCGAGCGAAGTCCATGCCAGGCCGGTCACCACGCCAGGAGCCTCATTGCCCTTCTGACTGTCGTGGAAGGCGGTCTGCAAGCCAAGATACTCTTTCAGATGTTCTTTCTTTATGGTCTTCGGATAGTCTTCTCCGAGGGCCATCTTCTTGGCTGACACCCTGGCGATCCTGGCAATCTGCTTCTCGAGTCCGCGGACGCCGGATTCATGGGTATATTTGTCTATGATCTCCTCGAGGGCGCCCTTGTCGATCTTGAGCTCCTTCTTAGGGATTCCGTGCTCCTCAAGCTGCTTAGGCACCAGGAACTTCTTGGCGATCTGGACCTTCTCCTCGGCCAGGTAGCCCGTCACGTTGATAAGCTCCATCCTGTCGAGCAGGGCCGGCTGGATACCGCTGATGGTATTGGCCGTCGTTATGAACAAAACGTTCGAGAGATCGTAGTCGATGTCGAGATAATTGTCGTGGAATGCGGTATTCTGCTCAGGGTCGAGGACCTCGAGAAGAGCCGATGACGGATCTCCCTTGAAGTCGCTGCCGAGCTTGTCGATCTCGTCCAGCACCATCACAGGGTTGGAAGTGCCGGCCTTGTTGATACCGTTGATTATACGGCCTGGAAGCGCGCCCACGTAGGTTTTCCTGTGGCCGCGGATTTCGGCCTCATCGTGCATGCCGCCGAGGGAGATACGCACATATTTGCGGCCGAGGGCCCTTGCGATCGACTTTCCGAGGCTGGTCTTGCCGACTCCCGGAGGGCCGTAGAGGCACAGGATCGGAGACTTCATGTTTCCCTTCAGCTTGAGCACCGCAAGATACTCGATGATACGGTCCTTGACGTTCTCGAGCCCGAAATGGTCCTCGTCGAGAACCTTCTGGGCATGCTTCAGGTCGAGATTGTCTTCCGAAACATGGTACCATGGCAGGTCTATCATGAACTGCAGGAAGTTGTACTGTATGCTGTACTCAGGGGTCGAAGGATTGAACCTTTCGAGCTTGGCGAGCTCTTTCTCGAAGGCTTCGCCGACGGATGCAGGCCATTCTTTCTTCTCGGCAGCCTCGCGGAAACGGGCGATGTCGTCCATCTCGTCCATACCGAGCTCCTCCTGGATCGTACGTAGCTGGTTGTTAAGGAAATACTCGCGCTGCTGCTGGTCGAGCTCGATCTTCACCTTGGAGCTGATCTCCTGCTTGAGACGCTGGATCTCGATCTGGCGGTTGAGCACGCCAAGCAGGCTCATCGCCCTCTCCTTGACATCGTCATACTTGAGCAGGCCGACCTTGTCCATGAAGTCGTCCATGTCTATCGTGGTGGCGATGAAGTTGACCAGGAAATTGAAGTCATCTATGCCTTTCAGGGCTGCGAGAGCCTCTTTCGGCACGAATGAAGAAGCCTTTATGATGTTGGTGGCGCTTTCCTTGAGGATATCCGAGAGAACCGGAATCTTGGAGTCATTCTGCGGGAGGATGTCATCAAGATAGCTGACCCTTGCCATGTGGTAAGGATCGGTCGCGGTAAGCTCCAGCATGCGCAGTCTCTTGTATCCCTGAATCAGGGCCGTAACGGTGCCGTCAGGCATCTCGAAGGTCTTGAGGACCTTGGCCACGGTACCGAATTCAGAGAAGGCGGACAAGCTGTCAGGGTTCTCCTCAGCAACGTTCATCTGCGGAACTGCGCCTATGAACATGCCGGTTTCCTGGGCCTTGTCCACAAGGAGCATCGATTTCTCCCTGCCGATAGTTATAGGGAACACGACTCCCGGGAAAATCACCGCATTCCTCAATGCGAGGATTGGCAGGCTCCCGGGGAGTTCGGAAGCGTCAAAGTTCAGCAATGGTTCTCCGGACATAACCGGTATGATGTTGACCTCATGGGAAGAGGCCGGAAACATGTCGTTTTTATTGAAATCTATCATACTCATATCTAAACATAGCATCCCCTATCTGACATTTTGTCAGAACAGAGGGAGCAAAAAAAGGTGATAAACATATGGTCAACCTTTATGCCAGAACAAATATATGTCCATATAATTGTAAGACAAAGAATTTTAATGAAATAATTTGCCCTATGCAAAAAAAACTCTATATTTGCAGTCTTAAAATTGCACACACATAACATTATAAATTACTCTATTATGACTAAGGCAGAGATCGTAAACGAAGTAGCAAAAGCTACCGGTATTGAGAAACTGGCAGTACAGTCTGTCATCGAATCTTTTATGGAAAGTGTTGAGGGCGCGCTCGCCAAGGGAGAGCCTGTATATCTTCGCGGCTTTGGTAGCTTCATTATCAAGCACCGCGCTGAGAAGGCAGCCAGGAATATCACCAAGAATACTACCCTTACCATTCCAGCTCACAATATCCCAGCTTTCAAACCAGCCAAGGTATTCGTAAGCAAGGTTAAGTAATCACCGGTATAATATTTAATAATTTTTTAACTTTTTTTCAATTATGCCAAGCGGTAAGAAAAGAAAGAGACATAAAATGGCGACACACAAGCGCAAAAAACGCTTGCGTAAGAATAGACACAAGAAGAAATAATTC
>JAEEGL015897622.1_pt1 | contig 28212 bp, 24 predicted proteins | sample 9134231 | NCBI WGS metagenome assembly JAEEGL01 (sample SAMN16246548, study PRJNA631951) | gut metagenome | biome: gut microbiome; feature: rumen; material: fiber-attached | host: Bos | place: Iran: Karaj | collected 2018-10
CACGTCACGGAGCAACTGCCCCAGAACCCCGAGATGAGCTTCACGGCCACCGTCGATACGGCACGCCGCCAGCGCATCGCCAACAACCACAGCGCCACGCACCTGATGCACGCCGCCTTGAGACAGGTGCTGGGCACGCACGTCGAACAGAAAGGCTCCATGGTCGACGACCAACGCCTGCGTTTCGACTTCAGCCATTTCGCCAAGATGACCAACGAGGAGATCCGCGAGGTGGAGAAGATCGTCAACCAGAAGATCCGCGAGAACATCCCCAACGTGACCTACGCCGAGATGCCCATCGACGAAGCCAAGGCCATGGGCGCCACGGCCCTGTTCGGCGAGAAATACGGCGACAAGGTCCGTGTAGTGGTCTTCGACAAGGACTACTCCATGGAACTCTGCGGCGGCACCCACACCAGCGCCACCGGCAACATCGGGATGTTCAAAATCGTCAGCGAGGCTGCCATCGCCGCCGGCGTGCGACGCATCGAGGCCATCACCGGCGAGGCCGTGGAAGACTACCTCGACGAGCAACTCGACCTCATCGGAAAACTCCGAGAGAACGTCAAATCCAACGACTTGGTGAAAGGCGTGATCTCCCTCAACGAACAAAACGCCGCCCTGAGGAAAGAGGTGGAACACCTGATGCAGGAACAAGCCCGCGGCATGGCCCAGACCCTCCTCAGCAAAGCCGTTGACCACGAGGGAAACAAGCTCATCGTCGATACCCTCGCCTGCTCGGGGGATCAGTTAAGGAATATCGCATTGATAATCAAGCAGTTGAATGAGAATACCATCGCTATCCTCGGTTCCGTCAACGAAGGGAAACCCTCATTATGCCTGATGTTGCCTGCCTCTTATGCGGAAGCCAAGGGACTGGACGCCACAAAGCTCATCCGTGAGGTGGCCAAGGAGATCCAAGGCGGTGGCGGCGGACAGCCTACCCTCTGCGTCGCCGGAGGCCGTAACGCCGATGGTCTGCCCAAGGCAATGCAACTGCTGAAAGAGCGCATCTAGGCTTTAAAGCTTTTCAGGAATTCGATCAGTTGACGGGTCGCCTTGCCTCGATGGCTGATGGCGTTCTTGCCCGCGTGTCCCATCTGGGCAAAGGTCTCGTCATAACCGTCCGGCTGGAAGATGGGGTCATAGCCGAAGCCGTCGGTGCCGTGTTGTTCCTCGGTGATATGTCCCTCGCAACGGCCTTCAAAGAAGTACGTCTTGCCCTCCAGGTTCAGGGCGATCACCGTCCTGAAGGCAGCCTTGCGGTTTTTGACCCCTTTTAAGGCCGCCAGCATCTTGTTGACGTTATCCTGATAGCTGCAATGCTCTCCGGCATAACGTGCCGAATACACGCCCGGAGCGCCGTCTAAGGCCTCGACTTCCAAACCCGAGTCGTCGGCGAAGCAATCCACATGGAATTTGTTGGTGACGAAGTCCGCCTTGATCTTGGCGTTGCCCTGGATGGTGTCGGCGTCTTCGATGATCTCCTCATGGCAGCCGATGTCCTCGAGGCTCAGCACCTCATAGATTCCGTCCATGATCTCGCGCATCTCGCGCAGTTTGTTTTTATTATTGGTGGCAAAAACAATCTGTTTCATAGAAATACCCTTTTATAAAGCCCAGTCGATGGGCGTGATGCCATGTTGTTGTAAATACTGGTTGGCCTGCGAGAAGTGGTGGCATCCGAAGAACCCTCGTGACGCTGAAAGCGGCGAGGGGTGCACAGACTTCAGGATGAGGTGTTTGAAGGGGTCGATCAAGGCCTGCTTGGCGATGGCGTAGTTACCCCAGAGGATGAAGACCAGGTGTTCCCGTTGTTCCGACAGGGCGCGGATGGCCGCATCGGTGAACTGTTCCCAGCCGTGACGGGAATGCGAGGCCGCCTGACCGGCGCGCACCGTGAGCGAGGCGTTGAGGAGGAGCACACCTTCCCTGGCCCATTTCTCGAGGTTGCCCGAACGGGCGATGGGGACACCCAGGTCGTCGTGCAGTTCCTTGAAGATGTTCTGCAGACTGGGCGGGAAAGGCACGCCGTCGGGGACCGAGAACGACAGTCCATGCGCCTGTCCCGGTCCGTGGTACGGATCCTGTCCCAGAATCACCACCTTGACCTTGTCGAACGGCGTCAAGTTAAAGGCGTTGAAGATCAACGGTCCCGGAGGATAGACCACATACTGGCGTTTTTCCGTCACCAGGAACTCCTTCAGGTCCGCAAAATAAGGAGCCTCGAACTGTGGCTTAAGCACACGATACCAACTCTCGTCAATCGCAGGTTTTCTTACTTCCATGGCAATAAAATTCTATGCAAAGATGAAATAATTCCATGAAAATTTCGTTATTTTGCAGAATAAATTTCAAAGAAATGAAAAAAACCGCCATCGTCTTGCTGATTGCCTTCGTCGCGGGGATCATCCTTTGCTCCTGCCGCTCCACAGGCACCTGTCCCGCCTACGGTGAGACCAGCAAGTACCAAATCGAAACACGCTATTGAGATTTCATCGCCTTTTCATCGCGATTACTTTTGCCCTGACGCCCGTTATTCTCGATGCGCAGGAGATTTCTGTTGGTACTGATCAAGACAAGCCAATAGAAGAGAGGATCCTATACAATCATGAGACCACCTTGAGCGCCACCATTCACACCCAAGGCTTAGGGGTGGGTTTCAAGACGGGGCGCATCCGGAGCATCGAGAGGACCACGAACTGGAATTTCGAGTTCTCCTACTTCCGTTCCTTAAAGCAGATCCCCATCATCAACACCACCTATTTCAGCGTTAACACCTTCATCTACGGCAAACTGAACGAGGTGTTCGTCCTTCGTGGCGGTTACGGTGAGGATCGGAGGATCTACGGCAAGCCCTATTGGGGCGGCGTGGAGTTACGATGGCTCTATGAAGGCGGCTTCTCGTTAGGGTTGTTGAAGCCCTATTACTACACCGTCAGTGTGGCCAACGTAGGTCCCGACGGACAATACAGCTTAGAGGTGGAGAACCACACCTTCAACGACGGCTCCCAATGGATGGAGGTGTTGGGGAAGGCTCCATTCAGCTATGGTCTCAACGAGACCAAACTCCGTCCAGGCGTCTATGCCAAGGTGGGGTTGAGTTTCGAGATCGGGACCAGCAGGCCACGCGCCCAGGCCATCGACGTCGGCGCCGCCGTGGATTACTTCCCTCAGGGCATCCCGATGATGGCGGACAATCCTTTGGATTATTACACGATCACCCTGTTTCTCTCCTACCGCTGGGGATCGAGGTTCAACAAACAGTAAAGGACAACAAAAACAGAGCGCGCGGCCCGTGGGCCGCGCGCTCTCGTTTAGATCAAAGGTTTCCTATGGATTATTGAACCATGAACTTCGCACTTGAAGTGCTGTTGCCAGCATTGAGGCGAAGGACATAGGAACCGGCGGACAAGCCATCAACGGAGATGTTCAGCTCGTACTCGCCTTCCATGAGGTTGCCCATGTTCTCAACCTTCACCAGACGTCCGGTCATATCATACACTTGATAGGAGACGGAAGCGGTTTGGCTCAGGTCGAAACGGATCATGGCGGATTCACGGACAGGGTTAGGATAGATCTCAACCTTGCTGTTGACATTCACCATCGGGGTCTCCGGAACGTTATTGCCGCTGTGCAGACGATAGGTATCGCAACGATAGAGGCCCTTGCCATAGGTGGCGGCATAGATGACACCCTGGTTGTTGGTGCCGGCAAAAGGAACCATCACAACGGTCGTGTCGACATACATCGGAACCATCTGGTCTGCCTTGTAGATGGTCTGTTGCTTCAGCTCCATGACAGGCACGTCGCCCATGTTAGCGTCAGCCTTCACCCATTTGCCTTCGTTGATGTTCTCAGCTTTGTAGATGCCATGCTCAGTGCCCAGGAAGATGTCACCGGTAGTCATCTCGATGATGCTTGAATAAACCGGCATAGGATCCAGGTCGCCTTGCTTCGAGACAAAGGTAGGCTCATCGGCATCAGCGTTGGTGGAATACAACACATAGGTCTCGTTACCATAGTTGCCCAAGGTGACGATCATTTCCTTCTTGTTGCTTGAAAGGGCGATGCTGGTGACGTATTGGCCTTCCACAGGAAGCTCGATCACCGTAGCCACAGGGGCGAACTGCGAAGCGGATGGATTGCTGGTGCTATCGTCAACGGCTGCCTTCATGTTCTTGACACGGACGATGGAACCGCTTCTGGTACCGACCAAGACCACATCGCCATCAGCGCTGGTGGTAATGCAGGAAGCAGCGTCGTCCAAGGTAGCCAGTTTGAACCATGATGCGGACTTGTTGAATTTCAAGGCGTCTCTGGTAAAGTACAGGGCGCTACCATCGGCAACATAGAACTTGGCTGCGATAGGATCCTTCACTTGGATGGAGTCGCTCAATTGTGGGTTATTTGCGTTGTAATGCATGTCAACAGGCAGCGTGTAATCGAAAGGATAGGAAGCGTTGCTGCTATAGCACTTGACAACGTCGCCGGCATGTTGGTTCTGTTTGCACTTGAACCAAACCTTGTCAACACTTTGGCTATAATTATAGGACTCCCACAGAGCGATAGGCATGCGATAGCCCGTGAAGCTGAAGGTCACGCCAGAGAAGTTGGAAGCGTCATAGTCGACACCGGCGGATTCGGTACGCTGCAAGGCACCGTCTCTCGTCGTGAGGAAGAACACATCGGGGTTGATCGTTGACACAGCGCAGGAACCAGCATGATAAGTGTCACTGAAGGCACCATAGACGGAAGGATCGTTGTTAGGATAGAGCGGAACAGCGGAGCCATCATGGTTTGTACCTTCTTCACCTTCGATGAGGATCGGACCGTGATCCATCAAACCAGCGACGACGCGGGAGATCTTGCCCGAAGGAGCGACGTTGAAAGCGCGGGCCGTGGTGAATCCTCTATTGCAATTGGCATAGGTGGGATACATCGTATTATTCAGTTGTGCCTTGAAGATGCCGCCATCGGTAGCCACATAGGCGCTGTTAGCGTTACGCGGATCGAAGGTCATGGCGTTGACACCACTGTGGAGATAGGTGTCAAGGAAGATGATGCTGTTGTCACCATCAGACTGCTTGACGGTCAGATAGAAGCCATTAGGATTCAACTCGGAACGGTCCATACGCCAGAGGTTATAGCCCATGACATAGGCGCTATAGGGATTCGTCGGGTTGACGGTGATGCCATGATTGTAAAGGCCTCTGCTTTCATAGAGTTGGTGACCAAAGGTTTCTTGAATCAACGGAACGATAACGCGCCAAGTCTGACCTTGATCCTCAGAGAGATAGACACTCTGATGATTGCCAGAGGCATTGATGCAAGCGGCATAGATCACGTTAGGATCGGAAGGAGCGACAGCGATATCCAGCAGTCCTTCTGCGACAGGCAACGACTCAAGTTTACCTTCCACGACATCAGAACGGCATTCCATCGCATCCAAGGAGCCGATATACAAAGCGCCGTCAACGGAGGCGAGGACGGTGTTGTCGGAAGCGACCTTGACCTCATGGGCGAAACCCACAAGATCCTCACCGTTTACCTTGGCGTAACTCCAGGTAGCACCGGCATTGCCGATCTCACTGACGGAGATGTATTTCACACCATTCTCGGTAGCAACGATGACCTTGTCACCACAAACAGCCACATCATTGATGAAGCTCCATTCCGTGACATCATTCAGGACGGTAGGAGTCGTGCTCGGGACAGGCTCCATATTCCCGTTCTTAATCATGTAAAGACCTGTGCCGATGAAGCTGTTTTCATAGCCCAAATCAGCAAATCCATTGTAATCCACGGCGTTGCAGCCATCACCAGTACCCACATAGATGGTTCCATCAGAACCCTGGGCGAGGCAGCTGACCATGAGGTCGTCACCCACCTGATGCCATGTGATACCGCTGTTCCACGAATAGAACACGCCACCACCCATGGAGCCGATATAGACATGGCTCGGCACCTGGTTGTCGAAAATGACTGAAGTGGCTCTTCCTCCCATGTTGGAAGGTCCCAAAGAACGCCAATAGATTGAATTGTCACCATCTTTGATAACACTCGGTCCAGCCATCAGAGACTGAGCAAAGACCATGATTACCACAAGCAAACTAAAAGGTAAAAATCTTTTCTTCATATTACGTAATTTTGATGAATTTCAGTTGTTTAACAAAAAAGTCACACTTTTTACTCAAAGTATTAGTTTGCAAATATAAAACATTCTTCCAAAGAAAACTTACTTTGGAGGATTTTTTTTAATAAAAAAAAGAATTAACAATCGGAATCAAGACCTCAGAAAGGAATCGCATCTTTCTTCTCCAGCCAACCCACACTTCCGTCGGCGATCTTGATTTTATACCATTCCTCCGTGGTGTCGAGAATCCTCACCTTGGTGCCCTCATGAAGCACGAAGAGGCCGACACTCGGATTGGCGGGCGAACTGTTCACGGTGACCGTCGGGGTCATCACGATGGCCTCGTCCTGCGTCTTCAGGTCGGAATACTTCTCAATGGCAAAGATCAAAGACAAGACCAACACCAACGCGAAGAGCAAGCCGACAAAGAAGCCGAACTTACGCCATCCCGTACGGCGCGCCATCAGGAACAGGAACAGGCAGGACAGCAGCAGGCCAAAAGCGATCACACTCGCCCAGGCCCATCCGTCCACGGAAAAGAGCGACTTCAGGTTGTTCCAGCCACGGACAAGGAACGATTGTGGGATCGGGTCGATCTTATCCACAATGGTCAGGTTGGCGATCTCCAGGTTCGTCCTGACATCCTCGTTGCCCGGATCCAACTTCAAGGCCTTCTCATAATACAGGATCGCATGGGGATAATCCTTCGACTTGTAATAGGCGTTACCCATATTGAAATACAAGGAGGCGGACTCCAACCCGGAATCAACCACTTGGCTGTACTTGCCCAAGGCTTGTTCGTAATTGCCTTCGTTATAGGCTGCGTTGCCTTCATCGAACCACACCTTGGCCGACTCCGTCTGAGCCATCACACCGCTGGCGATCAAAAACCCCAGCATGAATATCATCACCCTTTTCATAATTCAAATTTCTACCGAGTTTTAACCCCTAACGGGGGTAACTTTAAACTTCTTTTTCCACTTTCATGATTACGTCCATACCCTTGTTGTAAAGATCCTCCATCTTGGCCGCGGCATCACCGGGGGCAAAACGGGCGAACTCACAGAGGTTCAGAGTATCGACAAACTGGTTCGACAAAGCCTCGTCAGCGCCCTTGCCCATCATGGCTTCCTTCACCGTGTCCATCGAGAGCACGGAGCGTTCGATGCCCAACTTGTCGGAGATATAGCCCCACAAGGCCTGCGACATCTCCTCGTAGAAATGGCTCTGGTCTTGCTCCTTGAGGTACTTGTTCGCGTTCTTCAATCTTGCCTTGGCCACCTTGGTTGCCTGACGGTTCCTGACGAGGACCACATCCTGTTTGTATTGACGGCGCTTCCTGACCAAAATCATCAAGATAAGGAACAACAACAGCAGCACGCCCAAAAGAATGTAATAGGTCATTGAGGCAAAGAAATGGCTGTTGATCGGCTTCATCCCGGTCGAATCCGAGGTAATGTGCCGGATGTCGCTACCCAGACGTTTGATGTCCTCTTGGTTGGAGGCATAGACGCCACCCTCATCGGACTCGTCCCCGGCACCACGGACCACATGGATATCCATCGGATTGGAACGCAGTGTGGTATACGTTCCCTTGGCGGGATTGAAATAGGAGAACTCGATGGGCGGGATATTGAAATCGCCTGCCCTACGCGGGATGACCAGGTACTCGGCCTTCTTGGTACCGTTCATGCCCTGGCCGTTGGCATCCACCGAAGAGGTGATCTTGGGATCGTACACCTCGAAATCCGGAGGGAACACGGGGGCGGGCAGGTTCAGCAACTCAAGGTTGCCGTTTCCGGACACCGTCAAGGTCAAGGTGATGGCATCATTGGTGGACGCCTCGTTACGATCAATGGATGCCGAGAAATTATAATTGCCTACCGCACCCGTGAAACTGGCGGGCTTGCCGTCGACGGGAAGGCTCTTCACATCCAAGGTCAGATTCCCCGTCTCCACGTTCTTCTGGACGTTGGTGATGCTTCGGTTAAAGAACGGGTCGTCGAAGAAGATGTCGAAGGGGTTGTTGCTCTGTCGCGGCGCCCGCTGGGTCTGGATCTGGGCGATGCATTCGATGCCCATTGGCTCGATGGTCAGCTTACCCGATTTCTGCGGGATCACCACCACCTTCTTGACCTCGGCGGTGGTGTACTCGACGCCGTTCACCAATTCCGACGACTGGCGTAAGGTTCCGTTATCGTTGATCTCCTTCATCCAGAAGCCACCAAAGGACGGCATCTTCGAGACGTTAAGTTGGGATACGGGAAGACGGGTGTAAATCTTATAGGTAAGCACCACGGGCTCTCCTACGTAAGCGGACCGCTTCGAAGGGATTACCTTCAGGAAGAGATCCTTGCCTGACACCTGCGGATCGTTGGTGTTGCTGGGCAGGGCCTGCGTGCCGGAGGATCCTCCCTGAGTCGATGCGCTGGCGTTGGCATTAGCCTCTCCCGCCACGACCACGACCTGAACCGGCTCGCTCTTCACCTCCTCGCCATCGACGATATAGGAGGCAGAACCAATGGTGAAAGTGCCTTCCTTCTCCGCACGAATCACGTAGGAATAGGTGTTGCTGATGGTACGACTCATGGAGCCGTTCACGATCTGCACACTAGAGCTGGAGGAGTTGAAAGGACCACCCACGACGGTGAAGCCCTCAAACGAAGGGGCGGAGAACTTCTTTCCATCCGCATTGGCCTCGAAAGCCACCCGAAACTGCTCACCGACGACGACTTGCCTCTTTGTGGACACCTTTAGGCTGGCGTCTTGCGCCCAAAGGGCCAAAGGTAGCATCAGAACGATGATCAAACCTAATACTCTGATATTCTTCATGGTTTCCAATCTTATTCCGTATCCTTTTTATCGTTACCAGTCCTTGTCCGTCTTCCGTTTGGGCTGGGTACGTATCTTTTGTTCATTGACCTTTTCCATGGTCTTCTTTTCTTGATTCTCAAGAGCATCCAACATCCGTTGTGCATCTTCCTTCGACATCTCCTGGGCACTCTGCTGCTGTTGGTTCTGTTGCTGGTTCTGCTGCTGATCCTGGTTCTGCTGCTGATCCTGTTGTTGCTCTTGCTGATCCTGCTGCTCTTGCTGCTGCTCTTGCTGCTGTTGTTGCTGCTGGTTTTCACCTTCCTGCTTCTCAAAGACGGCGCTGACCATCACATCGAATCCCGGCATGGTGAAGAAGTTGCCCAAGGGCTGCACATGCACGGCGGTGTCACCCAACTGATGGATCTGGTATTCCTTGAACTGGTAGCCAGGCTCCGGAGCGTTCCTCAAGGACACCGTCTCCCCTCTCGTCGCCTTACTGACCTCCAACAGCACATGGCCGCCTTCCAGGGTGGTGTCGGGGACGACCTGGTAATAGTCTTGCGCCTCGGTGAAGGTGGCCCTCACCGTGACATCCTCATCCAGCATCTGGAACACGTTCAGGTCAGAGACGGGCGCCGTCGTTGTCGGATCCTTGTCGCTCACCACGGTCAACTCGCCCAACTGATAGCCGGGAGCGGGCTTGACGATGACGCCGATGTTCTGTCCCGGCAAGGCTATGGAGTCGGTCACCGAGATCTCGCCATTCGCCGTGGTATCAACATGGATATGCAGGCCTCTCGTGAAGCGGGCAGACACCGTGACGTCGAAGTCGGGCATCTGGAACACCGTGTCGTTCACCGGGACGCTATCCGTTGGACTGCCGGTCTTGGTGACGAAATAGGTATCGACCATATAGTTCGGATCGGGGAAGGCGTGCAGGGTGACCTGCTGTCCCTCGACGGCTTTCTGACGGTCGGCGCTGATGCTGCCATGGGCGATGTTCTGGTCAATGTTGATCTTGTGCGACATCTTGAATTCCGCCGTGACGATCACATCGAACTTCGGCATCTCAAAACGGCTACCGCTCACGTTGACCGTGACTTGCTGGTCATCGGCCTTCACCACCACATACTGCGACAAGGCATAATTCTCGTCGGCCTCTCCCTTCAAGGTCACCATCTGACCGTTGAACGCCATGTCCTCGCTGGCCTCCACCTTTCCGTGGGGGATGTTCGGATTGACCCAGATATGGCTCTTCACCAGATGGGCACGGCAATACTCGAGGTTGTACAGGGCATCGCTGTTCTCCGGGTTGAACTTGAGGGCGATCTTATAGATGTTGAAAGCGTCGTAGTATTTCCCTTGTTCCAGCAGGCAGTTGCCCATGTTAAAAGTCGCCTTCGACTTCAGTTTGGCGTCGGGCGTGATGTCCAGCACCTTCTGGAAGGCTTCCATGGCCTCCTGCCAATGCTCTTGCTTGTAGAGGGCATCGCCGAGGTTGAACTGGGCCTCCGCGCTGGTGGGCTTGGCTTCCAAGGCCTTGCGGAACAAGACTTCCGCTTCGGTGAAGTTATTTCTATGATATTGTCTATTTCCTTTCCTTATCTGTTTCTCAACCGTCTGGGCGGGCATGGCCAAGACAGAGAGCATCAATGCCATAAGCAAAACAATTCTATTCATCGCCATTCTCCTTCCTTTCAAATAGGTTAAACTTCGACTCCCAGGGGCGTTTGGCGGTCGACATGAAGATCTCGAGCAACAGCAGCAGGATGGCCGCGCCGACGAACCACTGGAAGTGATCCTCGTAGTCGGTGAACACCTTAGTCTCGATCTCGGTCTTGTCCATCTTGGAGATGTCGTCATAGATCTTCTCGAGGCCCACGTTGGAGTTGCTGGCACGGACGTACATGCCGCCACCGGCATCGGCAATGCGGGTCAGCATCTGTTCGTCGAGACGGGTCACGATGGTATTGCCCTGACGGTCTTTCTTATAGCCCATCATCCGTCCGTATTGGTTGTATTCCGGGATCGGCGCTCCGTCGGGGAGTCCCATGCCGATGGTATAGATGCGGATGCCTTTCTTGGCGGCTTCCTTGGCGGCTTCCAGGGCAGCGTCGTTCTCATGGTCCTCACCATCGGAGATGATGATGATAGCCTTGCTCCGGTCATCCTCACTGAACGACTTGACGGCGAGGTTGATGGCCTCTCCGATGGCGGTGCCTTGGGAAGCCACGCTCCCGGTGTTGACCGAGGAAAGGAACATCTTGGCCGCCGCATAGTCGGTGGTGATGGGGAGTTGCACAAAGGCCTTGTCGGCAAAGACGATCACGCCGAGGCGGTCGCCCTGGAGGTTCCCGATGAGGGTGTTGATGGCCTGCTTGGAACGATCAAGTCGGCTCGGCACGATATCCTGGGCGTTCATGGAGTTGGACACGTCGACGGCCACATACAAGTCGATGCCCTCGCGCTTGACCTCCTCCATCTTGGAACCGTTCTGAAGGTTTGCCAATCCCAGGATGAGACAGGCGATCATGAGCAGGAACACGACGAACTTGAAGACGCCACGCCGACCGGAGCGTTGCGGGACCAGGTAGTCTCGCATCCTGACATCAGCGAAACGCTTGAAGGTGCGGTCCTGCCAGAGACGAATGACAATATAAAGGATGATCAGCAAGGGGATGATGATCAACCCATAGAGATATTCAGGATGTTCAAATCTCATTACGTTTTCCATAGCCACTACTCCGATATCGTTCTAAAAACAGTTCTACGCAAAATAAATTCAAACAACAGCAAGGCGATGGCCCAAGCCACCAGAGGATAGAATTCCTCGTGAAGGCGCTTGAACTCCATCACCTCGATCTTGGAGCGCTCCAACTTGTCGATCTCGGCATAGATCTCGTCCAGTTTCTGGTTGGAGGTGGCGCGGAAGTACTTGCCCCCTGAGCTGTTGGCGATGGTGGTCAGCAGCTTCTCGTCGATCTCAACCTTCATCTGTTGGTATTGGATGCCGAAGATGGTCTGCACGGGATAGGGCGCGGTGCCGTAAGTGCCGACGCCGATGGTATAGACACGGATGCCATAGAGCTTGGCCATCTCCGCGGCCGTATAGGGGTCGACGGATCCAGCGTTGTTACTGCCGTCGGTGAGCAGGATGATCACCTTCGACACGGCTTCGCTGTCCTTCAGTCGGTTGATGGCGGTAGCCAAGCCGTCGCCGATGGCAGTTCCGTCGTCAATCATGCCGTTCTTCAGTTCCTTGAGCATGTTGAGCATCACCGTATGGTCAGTGGTCAGCGGCACTTGGGTGAACGACTCGCCGGAGAACACCACCAGACCCATACGGTCGCCCGGACGGCCTTCGACGAACTCGGAGGCGACTTGCTTGGAGGCCTCCAGACGGTCGGGCTTGAAGTCACGGGCCAGCATACTGCCCGAGATGTCTTGGGCGAGGATGATGTCGATGCCCTCGATATTGGATTTCTGGCTCGTCGACGAGCTTTGCGGACGCGCGATGGCCACAATCATCAAGGCCAGCGCCGCCATCTTCAACGCGAAGAGGAGGTGACGGCCGTAGACCCTCCAACTCTTGGGCAACTCATCGAAGCCCTGGGTATCGGAAAACCGCACCGAGGCTTCCTGTTTCTTATGACGGAGGACATACCATACGATGATCAGCGGGATGAGCAACAAGCCCCAAAGCAACTTGGGGTTGGCGAAGGTGATATTCTCAAGCATGATCCTGGGCCTCCTCCCCCTTCACGGCTTCTGCCGCAGCGTTTCTCTTCTGGTATTCGGCATAGCTATCCTGGACGAAATCCGTCATGTCCGTCATGACGTTGTCATTCTCCAACGACGATGGGGCATATTTGGCGAACTTCACCAAGTCGGAAAGCTCCATCGAGCCTTTCAGTTTGCCGAAGACCTCGGGAGGCAGACGCAGGTCGCCCACTTCCTCGAGGATGTCGTCAGTGGTCATCTCCACGGCGTTGACCCTGAACTGACCTTCGATATATTCACGGGCGATGTCGGAGAGCGAGGAGTAATACTCCTTGACCTTACCGACTTGCCACAGTTTCTGTTGTCTCAGGCTCTCGAGGTCGTCGATGGCCTTGTTGTAAGGCGGCTTCACGGGACCCTTGATGGGTTCGCCGTTCTCATCCAGTTTGGGTTTGCGGTTCCTCAGCAGGAGCCAAATACCCAGGGCCACCAGAACGAGGAGCAACGCGCCCAGCACCCAGGGGAAGACCTCTTTCATGGAGACGGGTTGCGCGATGGGTTCCACGATCGGTTTGAAAGGCTGGATCGTATCCACCGCCATGGTGGTGACCTGAAGCGGGATGGGGTCGGTGAAGGCTTTCATGCGCATCATGTCGTCCGCCGTCCGGGCGTAGGTCAGGCCCACGCTGGGCACCTGGACGTAGCCCGTGTCGAACGTCATCAGCGTCAGCTTCTGTTGCACGATGATGTTACTGTCGGCGTCGGCGGTACGCAGCAAGTCGCCCCGTTTCAGGATGTCGACCTGTGCCGACAAAGTGTCAGTCGCGAACTCGTTCCATTCCACATAATAGCCATAGGGGACCTTCATCTCCAGGTCGAGGGTGAAAGGCTTTCCGACGGCGATGGACTCGTCCGGCACCTTCGCCGAGACTTCGACCTCCTGCGCCCAAGCCATGCCCCAGAGACCCAAAAACAGGCCTATCGTCAAAATCAATCTTTTCATCGTCTTGATTCCCTCTTCTTGAAAAGTTGCATCAAAGGTTTCACATAATCCTCATCGGTATAGATCAGCGTGTTGTCGATGCCCTGCATGGTGAACAGCCGGTTCAACTTCGTCGCCTCCTGGCGGATCATCTGGATGTAGGCGTTATGCCACATGCGGCTCGAGGTGTCGACCCATTTCTCACGTCCCGTCTCGGCGTCCTTGAACTTCACCAGGCCCACCCTCGGGATCTCCATCTCGCGGCGGTCTGTGATACGCAAGGCCACCAGGTCATGCTTGTTGGCGGCAATACGCAGTTCCTGTTCAAAGTCTTTCGTCGTCATGAAGTCCGAGATGAGGAAGGCAGTCGTACGGCGTTTGATGGCCGAGGTCAGGAAACGCAGTCCCTCGCCGATGTCGGTGCCATGCTCTTCCGCCTTGAAGTCGACGATCTCGCGGATGATACGCAGGATGTGTGATGTGCCTTTCTTGGGCGGGATGAACTTCTCGATCTTACTGCTGAAGAAGATGACGCCCACCTTATCGTTGTTCTGGATGGCGGAGAAGGCCAACACAGCGGCGAGTTCAGCCGTCAAGTCACGTTTCGACTGTTCGAGCGAGCCGAAGTCGTTGGATCCGGAGACGTCGATGAGCAACATCACCGTCATCTCACGTTCCTCTTCGAAGATCTTCACGAAAGGCTTGTTGAACCGAGCGGTCACGTTCCAGTCGATGTTGCGGATGTCGTCGCCATACTCGTACTCACGCACCTCGCTGAAGGTCATACCACGCCCCTTGAAGGCGCTATGGTACTGTCCGGAGAAGATGTGGTTCGACAGGCCCCTGGTCTTGATCTCGATCTTCCTGACTTTCTTGAAAATATCGTTTGCTTCCATTGTAAAAACCTTTCAGTTTTCACCTTTTTACGGCACTTCGACGGTATTCAGGATCTCGTTGATGATCTCTTCGGTGGTCACGTTCTCGGCCTCCGCCTCGTAGGTCAAGCCGATACGGTGGCGCAGCACGTCGGCGGCGACGGCACGCACATCCTCGGGGATGACATAGCCACGACGCTTGATGAAGGCATACGCCTTGGAGGCCAGGGCCAGGTTGATGGAGGCACGCGGTGAGCCACCGTAGCTGATCATATTGGTGAACTTCTTGAGTTTGTAGTCGGCTGGGAAACGGGAGGCGAAGACGATGTCGGTGATGTAGTTCTCAATCTTCTCGTCGAGGTAGATCTCACGGCAGATGGCACGGGCGCGGAGGATATCCTCAGGCTTGACCACCGGGTTGATCTTCGTCTCGGTATTGGAGATATTCTGACGGAGAATGAGCTTCTCCTCTTCCTTCTTGGGGTAGTTGATGACGACCTTCAGCATGAAACGGTCGACCTGGGCTTCCGGCAGCGGATAGGTTCCCTCTTGTTCGATGGGGTTCTGGGTAGCCATGACCAGGAAAGGATCCGGCAACTGGAAGGTCTCGTCACCGATGGTCACCTGATGCTCCTGCATGGCTTCGAGCAAGGCGCTCTGGACCTTGGCGGGAGAACGGTTGATCTCATCGGCGAGGATGAAGTTGGCGAAGATAGGACCGCGACGCACCACGAACTCCTCTTTCTTCTGGCTGTAAATCAACGTTCCGATCAAGTCGGCAGGCAACAGGTCGGGGGTGAACTGGATACGGCTGAAATCAGCGTCGATCGCTTTAGCCATGGACTTGATGGCCAAGGTCTTGGCCAGTCCCGGGACACCCTCGAGCAGGATGTGTCCGTTGCCCAAGAGGCCGATCAGCAATCTCTCGGTCATCTGCTTCTGTCCGACGATGACCTTGTTCATCTCCAGGTTGATCAAATCCACAAATTGGCTTTCCCTTTGGATTTTCTCGTTCAATTCACGAATGTCAGTTTCTATCATCTTATTGTGTTGTTAAGTTATTCCGTTTGGACGGCGCAGCGGCCGTCAAAAAGTGTGCAAAATTACGCTTTTGTCAGTAAAAAAACTCCTACTTAATAATTTTATTGTTGGTAAAAAGCGAAAAAACTACATCTTGATCGTCTGACAAACGGCTCCTGATCTTCAGATTTGTGCCGTCCTTGACAAACTTGATTTTTTTGTGGGCATAGCCGTCAGCGCTATGCCAATCATCATTGAGATTACGAAAAGCAAATATTTCTTGACACCAAACACCATATAATCAAGTTATTGTGCAAAAATACTGTTTTCTTCCAATTACATCCCAAACTAAAAGCCCTATTCGATATTTTTTTTCTTATTTTTGCCACGATCATAAAAGAACAGAAACAATGATCAAGAAAATCTATAAGTTCGGAGGCGCCTCGGTGAAGGATGCCGATGCGGTCAGAAACCTGAAGGACATCGTGGCACAACATAAGGACGAAGACATCTTCCTTGTTGTGTCGGCCATGGGCAAGACCACTAACATGCTGGAGAAGGTGCTGAAGGACTTCCGCGACCATGACGGAGCGTTGGGCATCGACGCCCTCTCGGAGGTGATGGCCTATCACGAGAAGATCATCCTTGACCTGTTCGACCAGAAAACGGACCACCCGGTCATCGAGTCGGTCTCCAGCCTCTTCATCGAGTTGTGGGAGAAGCTGCAAGATACCGACATGCCCTACGACTACCAATACGACCAGACGGTGAGTTACGGCGAGCTGATCTCCACAACGATCATCCAGGAATACCTCTGCCATTGCGACATCTCGGCACGTTGGCTTGACGCCCGGAAATATGTGCTCACCGACGACCGGTTCCGTTCGGCCTCGCCCGACTGGGACGAGACGCGCCTGCGCATCACGAAACTCAACGACGAGCATATCCGCGGACTCATCTGCATCACCCAAGGCTTCATCGGCGGCACCGTCGACGGCAAGCATACCGTCACCCTGGGCCGTGAAGGCTCCGACTACACCGCTGCCATCTTCGCCAACTGCCTCGACGCCGAGGAGGTCACCATCTGGAAAGACGTCGACGGACTGCTCAACGCCGACCCGAAACGTTTCGACGACACCATACAGCTGAAGCACATCAGCTACTCCGAGGCGATCGAGTTGGCCTTCTACGGGGCCTCCATCATCCACCCCAAGACCGTCAAGCCCTTGCAAAACAAGGACATCACCCTCAAGGTGCAGTCCTTCCTCCACCCCGACCACGAGCCTTCCGTCATCGACGGCAAGCGGGATTCAGAAATGGAGAAGATCCCTTCTTATATCGTGAAGGACAACCAAACCCTGGTCTCCATCTCACCCCGCGACTACTCCTTCATGGACGAGCACAACATGAAACTCATCTTCGCCGCCTTCGACGACCTGAACATCCACGCCAACGTCATCCAGACCTCCGCGTTAATGCTCTCCATCTGCTTCGATCATGACCCCTATAAACTGAAAGGCCTCATCGGATCGCTCCGTGAGACCTTCCAGATCAAGTATAACCAAGGACTGTCCTTGTTCACCATTCGGCATTACGACTACTCCTATACGACGGGAGACCGCTACCTCGAAGGGAAGAAGATCCTCCTGAAGCAGAGCAGCCGAAGCACGATGCAATTCGTGGTGAAAGGCTAATCCCAGTTGTCGTATTATGCTGTTCAGCACCGTTCCTTCTGTAACTCAGCAGTAAGGTGTTTGGGCGTGAACTTGAGTAAAACCTGCAAACAGCAGGAACAGAAGCATTAGTTTTTTCATATGAATATGAATCTGAATTTGGTTTTTATTATCTTTGCAAAGATATAGAATGATTTCTGAAAGTCGCCACAATTACCCTGAAAAACGACATTTTGACCTTATGAAAACCATCGCTTATATCCACACGGACTTCCCGAGCAAGTTCGGCGTACCCCGTCAGAGTGGCATCATCGAGTCGCTGAAGGGACGTATCGTCTTTGAGCCGGAATACCGCAACCCCGATGCCGTGCGCGGCTTGGAGGAGTTCTCGCATCTGTGGCTGATCTGGGAGTTCTCCGAGGCTGTCCGTGACAATTGGTCGCCGACGGTGCGTCCGCCTCGGCTGGGCGGCAACACCCGAAAAGGCGTCTTCGCCACGCGATCACCGTTCCGTCCCAACCCTATCGGACTTTCTTCTGTCCGACTGGAAAGCATCGAGATGGACCCAAGACTCGGTCCCGTGCTTCACGTCTCGGGCATCGACCTAATGGACGGGACCCCCATCTACGACATCAAGCCTTACATCGTCTATACCGACAGCCATCCCGAGGCGGTCAGCGGCTTTGCCGGAAAGCCGGCAGAATACCTCCTTGAGGTGGTTTTCCCTCCAGCCTTATTGGAGAAGGTGGATCCGGAAAAGAGAGAGGGCCTGGCTGCCGTGCTTGCGCACGACCCCAGGCCCCAGTATCAGGATGACCCCGACCGCATCTACGGCATGCGCTTCGGTGCTTACGAGGTCAAGTTCAGCGTGTCCGGGATGACCTTGACGGTCACGGACATCCAAGTCATTTGATCTTCTTCACAGCGGTCTGCAGAACCTTGCCGTTCTTGGACTTGTCGGAGACATAGACCCAGACATAGCACTCTCCGTCGTTGTAGGCGGCATCCAAGGTCTTGGAGGACTGGACGCTGAATTGGTCTCCCATGGTCACCACACCTTGGGCGATGTTCTCGCCATCGGCACCGTTCAGGGTGCCGCGGAAGACATTACGGAACACATATTCCTGGTTCACGCCACCGGGGATGACCTGCCATCCAACGATGTTATCCTCGACGAGACACACCGTGACGTTGTATTCGCCCTCCATGTCCTCGATCGCCTTGATCTCCGAAACGACCGACAACTGGCGCGTGGCCGCATCATACGTCGGGTGGATGGCGATCTCGAAACTTTGCACCTCTTCGAGGCTTTGACTCACCGGATAATCCAACTCCTCCACATAAAGGGTGTTGCTCTCGGTCAATCCGACATAATCCACACAGAACAATGGGTTGGAAGCGTTATTGCCATACCAGGCCGTGCCTTCGTCAGTCACAAAGTCCGGGAACTGGCCCACTTGTTGCGCCAGCGATCCGGCGTGGACACTCATGATGAAGATACGGTCTTCACCCAACTGATGCTGAAGATTATGGGCATATTCCGCAGCGGCGGGGCAGTTGACGCAACGGGAACCAGTGAAGTCCTTGATCAACACCGTCTTTCCAGTTTCCACCACAGGATCATCGAACAAGATAGCGGTCACCGTATAGGTTGCGGTCGTGCCATTGATGGCCGTCACGGTATATTCCACCGGATCGCTGAAATCCTGTTCCACACCCGAGGCAGGATCCACCGTGGCACCTTCCGACACCTCGATGACGGGCACCAGATGGGTGAGATCCGTCCCCATGGGGAAGGCCAACGTAATGATCTTCTCTTCTTCATTGATCATCCCTTCACAGGCGGGATCCATCACGTTGAAGGAAAGAATGCTTTTCTCATTCTCCGGATCGGCAATCACCGCGATTGCCTGATATTGCTGGGTAGAGCCGTCAAAAGCCGTGACCGTATAGATGACAGGGGTCGTGAAATCCTGTTCCACTCCCGACTCCGGTTGAATCGTGGCGTATGGAGACACTTCAATGTAAGGCGTCAGGTGAGTCACATCCGTCCCTTGGGGAAAAGCAAGCGTCACCGTGCTGGCGGATACATCGATCACGCCCACGACGGAATCCACAACAAAAGTCAGGATCGCCTTTTCATTTTCAGCATCTTGAAGATAAGGCTCCTGTTCTATGTCACAAGCGGTAAGCAGAGACAAGAAGGCCAACAGCGTCAAACTGATTCTTTTTATCGTTTTCATAAGGAATTATTTACGAAGTTAAAAACTAGTTGAAATCGTCAACGAGACACCCGAGGAAGCGGGGACCGTGCGGCAGACGCCGCCGACACAGACCACGCCTTCGCTCTGGCGACCGGCGCTCAGCATGACACGGGTGGCGTCATGGAGGTAACTGACCGTGCCGGTGAAGTAATGGTCGCGGTATTCCTCGACGGGGTTGCCGTAGTTCCACTTGTCGGCGATGGAGAACGACCAGTGCGGAGTGATGGTGTATTCCACCAAGGCAGCCGCCCAATCACCACGTTTCTGATAGTCTTTCTTCTCGCTCTCTTCGACCTCATAGCCTTTATGCACCTCGTTCTCCCACAGTCCCTGCAACTCGAAGCGGACGCTTTGGCGGTTATTGATCTTGTAGGTCAGATCCATAAAGCCGATGTTCGCCTTCACCACAGGGGCACCGGCATGGCCTTCGATGGTCTCGATGTCATAGTAGAGGTTGATATACTGCGCGGTGAGATGCCAGTCCTTGTTGATCTTCTTGTCGATCTCGAAGTTGATGTCGCGGAAGAAGCGGTGGTCGCTGACGCCGAAGAACGGGGAGCTATATCCCAAGGTGCCAGGTTCGTGCATGACTACCGTGTGGCCAAAACTGACGGAATCGTGCACGATGTCGTTGACCTGGCTGAAGTTGAAGGCCAATTTGGTGCCGTACTTACCGCCGAGCGCCGTCCCCTTAGGGATGGTGTAGTTCACCTGGAACTGCGCCGCCATCTCGCCGTTAGGCTGCGTCGAATAGGTGTAAAGCGACGGCAGGCTATGCGTGTGCGTGTAGTTGATGGGCGGGATGAAGTTGATGTCAAGATCGTTCTGTTTGGCGGTGTACATCGACTTGAAGCTCATGTTATCGGTACGCTTCAGTTGCAGCACGATGCCCAGACCTTTCTGCGAATAGGACAGTGACGAGAGCAGGGAACGTCCTTCATGGTAGATGAAGTTGTTGATCGCCGAGGGGTCGTTGATCTTGTAGGCATATTCCGTGCTGAACGCGAAACGTCCGTAGCCCAGGTTGATGCGGCCGGCGGCGGCGCCGACATTCTCGGGGATGTTAAAGAAGCTGCTCTGGTCTTTTTGTTTCTTGCTGACGAAGCTGCCGCCCAGGGACATCTTGAACTCCGACTCATTCATGGCAGGGACGCTCTGGTTGAGATCCCATTCCGCATCGACACCACGGACGATGCCGCGGTAGTCATCGGAGTTGAAGTCCCGTTCGTTGTAGGGCGCCCAGAAGTAACGCTGGCGACCGTAGACCCCTTTTAGGGTCAGCCCTTGCGTCGGCCTGAGCACCACCCTCATGCCCCGGAGGGCGTTGTCCATACCCAAAGACCATTCCTCGTAGGTGCGGAAGACCAGGCCGCTGCCGAACTGGTCGTAGATGTCGCCGACGGTGACGCCGATGAAGCCGTTGTCGTAGGTGGCGAAGAAGTTGGCGAGACCCACGCCGTTCAGTTCCGTGCGGAAACCGTTCAACTCAGGCAGGAACGCCTCGAAACGCAGACCCGCGGTGAAGTCGCCATAGGTGTAGCCGACCTTGCCGAAGCCGTTGATACCGAATTTCTTGCCGTTGATGGTAGCCTCGGTGATGTCGATCCCGTTGTCGGGCATATAATACTGGGCATCCGTCTGGAAACTGCCGTTGACACTGGCGTTTTCAACGAACGATTGGGCATTCACTGCGTGAGTGCCCAATAGGACGAATGCGAAAATAAGGAGTGATGGTATTTTTCGCATAAAAGATCGTATTTATTGATTATTTCTTTTTGCCGGCGGCTTTCAGGATTTCTTCATAGAGGTCGTTTTCCGATCCGTCGATGTAACCCGAGTGCTGGTAGACCATCTTGCCCTTGCCATCGAAAAGGAAGGTGTAAGGTGGGTTGTTGACGTTCATGGCGCGTGCCAGGTCCTTATTGACATCCATCAGCACCTCGAACTCCCAGCCCTTGCCTTCGACGAAAGGCTTCACCTTGGCGGTGGAACGGGAGTCGTCGATGGAAACGGCGAAGATCTTCACGCCCGTCTCGTCCTGCCAGTCCTGATAGACCTCATCCAAGGCGTTGTGTTCCTTGATGCAGGGGCCGCACCAGGTAGCCCAGAAAGTGATGACGAAAGGTTTTCCGTTGTTGGAGAGTTTGGCGATGTTGACATCCTTGCCCTGAAGGTTCTTGATGGTGACGTTAGGCAGGTCTGATTTCTGTTGAGCCTGGAGACCAGCGAAAACCAGCAATGCAGCCAGTAATGTGAGAAGTTTTTTCATGTTGTTGATTTGTTTATTGTTGAATTATATATCATTATAAATCTCTAAAATCTTGGCCGCCCGTTCCGTCTTCACAACAACCTTTTCGACGACATTGGGAATCAAAACGACCTCGCCCGTATTAACAAATACCGCGCCATTTTCCCAATCCAACGAAAAACCACCCTCCACAGGCATCAATAACACAAAGGAATCCAACTCGGAATAATCCTTGGCCATCTCCCCCTGGAGTTGCAACATGTTCGTCGTAAAAAAAGGTGAATCCACGACGGGCACGGTCTTGTTAGGTGTCGCCTCATAAATCGTCTTGTAGTTCTCCACCGGATCAAAATCCACGGCGTCAAGCGACTGCGGGATATGCAACTCCCGTCGCATCCCGGCCAAGTCGATACGGTCCCAATCGTAGATGCGGTAGGTGACATCGCTGGTCTGTTGGATCTCCGCCACCATGATGCCAGGGCCGAGGGCGTGAACCCTTCCGGCAGGGATATAGAACACATCGCCTTGCTTCACCTTCTCGTGGTTCAACACGCCCTCAATGGCGTTGTCCTTCAGCACGCGGATGTATTTCATGCGGTTCATGTCGCAGTTGAAGCCCGACACCAACTCGGCATCCGGGTCGGCCTGCATCACATACCACATCTCCGTCTTTCCATTGCCAAGTTCGCGTTTTTCCGCCAACTCATCATCGGGATGCACCTGCACCGAGAGCCAGTCGTTGGCGTCGATGATCTTGATAAGGAGTGGGAACTGCTCGCCGTATTTGTCGAACACCCCTTCCCCAACCAGGTCGCCCATGAAGGTCTCCACCAAGTCGTTGATCTCGTCGCCCGCAAAGTCGCCGTTGAGAACCTCGCTTTGCTCATCCCACAGACCTGACAGCAGCCACACCTCGCCACAGTTGGGCAACATGCCGTAGTCCATTCCAAGGACCTCCTTGATCTTGCGACCGCCCCAGATCTTGTCTTTGAAGATGGGCTTGAATTTCAGAGGGTAGAGTACCGTTGACATCGTTTGCTTTTTTTCGGGTACAAAGATAAGGTTTTTGTTGAAATCGCTATCTTTGCGCGAAAGAAAAAAAAAAAAAACATGGAAAACCTCATCGGACTACGACACATCCTTCATGCCCATCCCGAGCTTTCGGGGCATGAAGCCCTAACCAACAAGATCTTGAATGAATGGGTGAAGCAGACCCGACCCGACCGCATCATCGAACGCCTCGGCGGCTATGGCCTGGCGGCCATCTATAAAGGAGCCCAACCCGGCAAACGCATCATGATTCGTGGTGACATCGATGCCCTGCACATCCCCGAACCCAACGACCTGACCTACCGCTCGCAGAACCCCGAAGTCTCGCACAAATGCGGCCACGACGGGCACTCCACCATCCTCTGCGGCCTGGCTGAGTGGCTCGGTGAGCAACGTCCCGACCAAGGCGAGGTGGTGCTGCTGTTCCAGCCCGCGGAAGAGACCGGACAAGGCGCGCAGGCCATCCTCAACGACCCGCAGTTTGAGCAGATCCGACCCGATGTGGCCTATGGCTTGCACAACCTCCCCGGATTCCCGAAAGGAGAGATCCGATATAAACAAGGTTGTTTCGCCGCCGCCTCCTTCGGCATGAAACTCTGTTTTGAGGGTCGCACCGCCCATGCCTCGCAACCCGAGACGGGGATCAGTCCTTCGGAGTTGGTTGCGTTGCTCATCCACTCCTTGGAGAAGAAACGCGAACAACTGAAGGCCGTAAAACCCCTCACCACCTTCATCATCACCCATGCCGTGTTGGGCGAGGAGACCTTTGGTGTGGCTCCCGGCCATGCGGAGATCTGGCTCACCTTGCGCAGTTTCGACGACCGTAACCTGCAACTCATGGCGGACCAGATCATCGAACTCTGCCGCGCAAAAGCCAAGGACCATCTCCTCGACTTCAGTTTCTCCGAGCACGAGGCCTTCGCCGCCACCAACAGCGACAACCGTTGCGTGAAGGTCATCGAACAAGCGGCTACGAACCTGGAGTTGAGCCATGGCCTTTTGGCCGAGCCTTTCCGCTGGTCAGAGGATTTCGGAAGGTTTGGAAGCGTCTGCCCCATCGGATTCTTCGGCCTCGGCTCAGGCCTCGAGCAGCCCGCTCTTCACGACCCGATGTTTGATTTCCCCGACGACATCATCGAAATCGGCATGACAATGTTCTGGGAAATCATCCGACAGGAACTAGAAGGATAATGTCGCATCCCGGAGGGATGCTACATCATATTAATCTTAAAATCTCGCCCACAATCGCCCTGGAATAGGCGTTGGCCACCTCCAAGATGAATTTGTTGAAATCAATCCTGGCGTTATGGTCGGCAGTATCGCTGATGATGCGGACCACCGTGAAAGGGGTGCCGAATTCGAGGCAGACCTGCGCCACGGCGGCGCCTTCCATCTCAACACACTGAAGGTCAGGTAGCAAATCCAGGATCTCCTGTCGTTTCTCATCGCTGTTGATGAACTGGTCGCCACTGGCGACATCGCCGAAATGCAAGGTCGGGTTAAGTTTGAACTCCCTGACGGCATCCTTTCCCACCATCTTCTCCACCCCTTGGGCAAGCAAGTTGGTGATGGCTCTGCCCGCCAACTCCGTCAAGCCTGGATCGCTATTGACATAGATCCTGTTGAGCAGCGGCAACTCGAAGCGCGAGAGCATAGGGCGGGCATCCAGGTCATGTTGCACCAGACGTTTGGAGACCACGATGTCACCCACTTTCAAATCGTCCGCCAAGGCTCCGGCCGTACCAATGAAAAACAAATCCGTGACGGCAAACTCCTGGATCAGCAAGGTCGCGGTGATGGTCGCCGCCACCTTACCCCACTTGGAGAAAGCCACGACGCAGCGCACTCCATTCAGTTTGCCCACGACAAAATCACGGTTGGCGATACGCACGTTGGTCTTTTCGGTGAGCATCGCCTTCACCTCATCAATCTCCTGCGCCATCGCGCCTAAAATACCGATGTTTCTTTCCATAATTGTCATAATCTAATAAAGTCGAATCGCTTTCACCTTGGCATCGGGTTTGAAAGTCGGGTTTTCTAGGATCTCTCCTTCGGCACTGGTCACTTCTGGCAGGGTGCCATCACAGGCGTCTTGATCCAAAATAAACTGGATGTCCCCGATATCGACCACAATAAAGTCATCTGGGGTCAAAAATGTCACGGCATCGTCAGCATAAGTATCCATCACATCGCTGATGAGGCTCCCCACATGGAACTCGCCGTAAGTCTGATACCGGTCGGAATAAATATTGATAACACTTATAGTATTGGTGAATTCATCCTTTTCAAAATCATAATCCGGCTCGATCTCCATGACGAGTTGGCCATCTTTCTTGATGGCATATTTCACCTGCTCGCTTCCCTCCGCCATATAGGTCTGACGCTCGATGTCAAACCCCTCCAACTGCGTTGGGATGGGCGTTCCAAAGTCGAGGCTGCAGAAGCCATCCACCAGAATCGTATAGCCCAAGAGGTCTTCCTCAGGCGTATGGACGAATTCCTTGCCATCCCAGTGATACACCAGACGGTTCTCACGGTCGGCGATGTCCAGCTCTTCAGGCCAGGTATAAAAAACCAAGAGATTGTTTTCAGCATCGTCGGTTTCTTCCATCAAAGTAGCGTTGACCTTCCCTTTGGCATCCAGTTCTGCCACCCTGCTGTCGGAAATGTCCGCCAAGGTCAAAGCATCAAAGAAATCTTTCATATGCAAGTCCTTGAACGGATAGGCAACCTCGGTCATGGTTCCCTTGTCCATGTCATAGTCATAGGCTTTCTCGAAAGATTTTTCAAAAGAGCCGTCATCGCTTCCTGAATAAAGCATCAACAGTTTATTGGTATTTCCATACTGGAAACCTGTCATTGAATAGGTATACGGATAATAAGGATCGTCAGGATCTTCAATGAGGACATAGAGAAAATTACCGTCTATCTGGGCCCCATACATGATTCTGGTCTCATCACGGACGTAAGCCACGTTTTCTTCATTATTGACCAAAGAAGAAGGAAGATCCTTCTCCGGGATAGCCATGAAGCTCTTCCACAAAAGGTCGAAATTCCATTCCACCGGGCCGATCTCAACGACGTTTCCGGCATTCTCCTGATTGGAAGTCCCAGCTTGTTTTTGCTGGCAAGATAACAAGAAGGCGAGCGACAACAGCGCCACCATAAAGAGGGGCTTTTTCATGATTCTCATTGTTTAGTTTTGCAAACTTACGGAAAAAACCTACATTTGCAAAAATTTCGTTTCATGAAGAAGATCTGTATTTTCTGTGGAAGCAGCATGGGCTTCAACCCTATCTATCGGGAGAAATCCGCCGAGTTGGGACGGGCCATGGTCGAACGCCAATGCGAGCTTCTCTATGGGGGTGGCAGTGTGGGTTTGATGAAGATCATCGCCGATGTGATGATGGAGAACAAATGCAAGGTCATCGGCACCATCACCGAGCATCTGAACAACATGGACGTGGGCTATAACGACATCGATGAGTTGATCGTCGTGGATTCCATGGCCGAGCGCAAGAAGATCCTCGAGGACATGGCTGACGGCTTCATCGCCATGCCGGGCGGCCTGGGCACCATGGACGAATTCTTCGAAGTCTTCGTGCTGAGCCAGTTGCGGGTCTTCGACAAGCCCGTCGCCCTGTACAACGTCAACGGCTACTACGACGACATCATCCGTTTCATCGACCATGCCGCCAAGGAAGGCTTCGTGCGCAAGGAACACGCCTACAACCTCATCGTTAGTGACGATCCCAAGGAACTCCTGGAAAAGATGGAACACTTCCAGCCCACCGACGTCACCAAATGGGTCGTCGAGATCAAAGACCAAGTGAAAAGTGATAAGTGAACAATTAATCAACTGAACAATATATCATGATCATTATAGGAATTACCGGAACATTAGGTGCAGGCAAAGGCACCATCGTCGATTACCTCGTCAAGGAAAAAGGCTTTGTGCATTACTCCGTACGGGCTTTCATCGCTGAAGAGATCACCAAACGCGGCATGGAAGTCAACCGCGACACCCTGACTGCCATGGGCAACGAGTTACGCGCCACCCACACCCCGAGTTACATCACCGACCAACTCTTTGAACGCGCCAAGGCCGAAGGCAAGAACGCCGTCATCGAGAGCGTGCGTACCCCGGGCGAGATCGCGTCGCTACGCCAGAAAGGACAGTTCTTCCTTTTCGCCGTCGACGCCAACCAGAGAACCCGCTACGAGCGCATCCATCTGCGTGGCTCGGAGACCGACCATGTGAGCTTCGAGACCTTCCAAGCCAATGAGGAAAGGGAGATGACCGCCACCGACCCGAACAAACAGAACCTGGGGGTCTGCATCAAGGAGGCTGATTATGTCTTCATGAACGACGGCACCATCGAAGATCTCCATGCCGAGGTGGAGAAGGTGATCCAGGAGTTGGAGGTCAAGACGGGAACGCATATCCGTCCTACGTGGGACGACTATTTCCTGAACCTCGCCGACACCGTGTCGGAACGTGCCACTTGTAACCGCGGTCGCAGCGGCTGCGTCATCGTCAAAGACAAGCAGATCCTGGTGACGGGCTATGTGGGATCCCCAAAAGGCCTTCCGCATTGCGATGACGTGGGACACCTGTTCCGCAAGACCATCCACGAGGACGGCAGCGTCACCCAACACTGCGTGCGCACTGTCCACGCCGAGCAAAACGCCATCTGTCAGGCTGCACGTAGAGGTATCGCCTTGGATGGCAGTACCTTATACTGCCGCATGACCCCTTGCCGTACCTGTGCCATGCTCATCATCAACTGCGGCATCGTGCGCGTGGTGTGCGAACGTCGCTACCACGACGGCGCCGAGACCGAGGAGATGTTCAAGCAAGTGGGCATCCAGTTGGAATACAAGTACGACGAGGTACAGCGGTACGAAGGCCAGAAATGCTAATCTTCCGCCATGAGACGCTGGCTGCTTTTTGTTTTCGCCCTGTTGCTGTTGGCCTCGGGTTGTCGCCGTAAGCCGACGGTGGAGACCCTGTCGGACACGATGCCGGTCTTCGCCCAAATCTATGCGGTGAAGGACCATCAGCCCGACAGCGCCTTGCGACTGTTGCAGTCGGCCGGGCTCGACGAGGCAGCTTTGCGTAGCCAGTCGAAGTTCCTGTATGCCGAATACCAACTTCTGGCAGCAGAGGTGAAATACAAGAATTACCAGTTGGGGAGGAGCGAGAAGCCCGTGATGGAAGCCTATCGTTTCTATGACTCCATCCATGCCCTCAAAGCCTATCGAAATGACGAGTTTTTGACCTTTCAGTATGCCCGAGCCACTTACTTTAAGGCTGTCATAGAGGAACGTCGGGACGAGAACTATGTGCAGGCATTTTCCGACTATTTGCAGTCGCTGTGGGAGACTGACGGACTGAACAGAAAACGTTGGGTGGTTCGCTTTTCAGGA